>Ga0073934_10001103_pt1 | contig 68497 bp, 58 predicted proteins | sample LarsenN4metaG_FD_76834 | JGI IMG/M metagenome (GOLD analysis project Ga0073934, IMG submission 76834) | Hot spring sediment bacterial and archeal communities from British Columbia, Canada, to study Microbial Dark Matter (Phase II) - Larsen... ... | reverse complement strand
TTTGACCGGCGAGGTGAAGGACGTCCTGCTTCTGGACGTCACCCCGCTTTCGCTCGGCATCGAGACCTTGGGAAGGGTTTTCACCAAGCTGATTGAGCGAAACACCACGATTCCAACCCGCAAATCGGAAATTTTCTCTACGGCGGATGACAACCAGAACTCGGTCGAAATACACGTCTTGCAGGGGGAACGGCAAATGGCGGCGGACAACAAATCAATCGGCCGGTTTATGCTGGACGGAATCCCGCCCGCGCCGCGCGGCGTTCCGCAAATCGAGGTGACCTTCGACATCGACGCCAACGGGATTTTAAACGTCTCCGCCAAGGACAAGGCCACCGGGCGACAGCAGCAGATAAAGATCCAGCCCTCCAGCGGTCTTAATGAATCCGAAATCAAGCGGATGGTGGACGAGGCCAAATCCAACGAGGCGGAAGACCAAAAGCGCCGCGAGGAAGTGGAGTTGCGCAACCGGGCCGACCAGTTGGCCTATCAGACCGAAAAAACCCTGAAGGAGCAAGGGGATAAAATTTCCTCCGATACGAAAAAGAACGTGGAAGAAGCGGCTGCCGAAGTTCGCGAGGCGTTGAAATTGGGAGATATGGGGCACATCCGCTCCACGTACGACAAGCTGACGGCGGCCTGGCACAAGGCCTCGGAAGAGCTGTACAAACAAACGGCGGGCGCCTCGCAGCCCGGCGGCGGTCCACAAGAGCCTCCCGGCAGTACTTCTTCGGGCAGTCCCGGCGAAAGCGGAAAAGGGCCGGTGGATGCGGATTTTGAGGTGGTGAAGTAAGAAACAAAACGGGAAAGGGCCGGAAAAAATTAGCCGGCCTTCCGCCTATCGCTCCCCGGGGTAGGATGAAAAATTATTCCTGACAGGAAAGGGAAGGATAAATGAAGGAATTGAAGGATTTGAGCAAAGTCAACGAATATGCCCAAAATCGCTACGAAGCGGTGATTATGGCTTCCAAACGGGCCCGGATATTGAACCGCAAGCGGCTGAAGGAAAATGAAATGGCCGCCGCCGAGCCCAATCCAGCCGCCGGTATGCACCGCGTGGCGGAAGAGGCCTTGGATGAATTGTTGCAGGGAAAAATTGAAGTAAGAAGAGAATAGTTTCAAGGCGGAATTTTTATGATTCAAATGGAAAAGCTGACGCAAAAATCGCAGGAGGCGTTGGCAACCGCCTCGGAACTGGCGCAGGAGAAGAGCCATTCGCAGGTGGAGCCCCTGCACTTGTTGGCCGCCTTGCTTTCGGATCCGCAAGGGCTGGCGCCGGAAATTCTATCTCGAATCGGCATCCGTCCGGAAACCATCGAGCCCCGAATAGATGAAGAACTGAAGCGTTTGCCGGTTTTGTCCGGCACCGGCCAGGTTTATCTTTCTCCCCACACCAACCAGGTTTTGGAAAAAGCCAAAAAGGAAGCGGCGCAATTTAAGGATGAATTTATTTCCGTCGAGCACCTGCTTCTGGCCCTGGCCGAAGAGCGACAAAATCAGGCCGGCTCGATTCTGCGCAGCTTGGGGGCCAATCGCGACCGGATAATGGCCGCCCTGGCCCAGCTTCGGGGCGGCCAGAGGGTCTCCGACCCGGAACCGGAATCCAAATACCAAGTACTCGAAAAATACGGCAAGGACTTGACCGCTTTGGCCGAGCGGGGAAAATTGGACCCCGTGATCGGCCGGGAGGATGAAATCCGCCGGGTGTTGACCATTCTTTCCCGCCGGACCAAAAACAATCCGGTTCTTATCGGCGAGCCGGGGGTTGGTAAGACCGCCATCGTCGAAGGACTGGCATTAAAGATTTCCAAAAAAGACGTGCCTGAAGGATTAAAAGGGAAACGGGTAGTGGCGCTTGATTTGGGGGCGCTCATTGCAGGAACGAAATATCGCGGCGAGTTCGAAGACCGGCTGAAGGCCGTAATCAAGGAAATCCAGCGTTCCGAGGGAAAAGTCATTCTTTTCATCGACGAGCTGCACACGCTGGTAGGCGCGGGGGCCACCACAGGGGCGATGGATGCCTCCAATCTGCTCAAGCCGGCTTTGGCCCGCGGTGAGCTGCGCTGCATCGGCGCTTCGACCTTGGACGAATACCGCAAAAACATCGAAAAAGACCCGGCCCTGGAGCGCCGGTTTGCCCCGGTTTTGGTGGATGAACCGACCGTGGAGGATACCATCTCCATTCTGCGCGGCTTGAAGGAACGATACGAGGTTCATCACGGCATAAAGATTAAAGACGCGGCCCTGATTTCCGCCGCCCAGCTTTCGCACCGCTACATTTCCGACCGTTTTCTGCCGGATAAAGCCATTGATTTAATTGACGAGGCCGCCGCCGATTTGCGCTTGCAGTTGGATTCTATGCCGGAGCCCCTCGATACTTTGGAAAAGAAAATCCGCCAGTTGGAAATCGAGCGAGAGGGGTTAAAGCGGGAGAAGGATTCGAAAGCCCAACTAAAAAACATTGAAAAAGAACTGGCCGATTTGCAGACCGAATTTGCCACGTTGAAATCCAAGTGGGAATCGGAAAAAGCAGCTCTGGCAGCGGTTGTTCACCTCAAGGAAGAAGGTGAAAAACTTCGGCAGGAAGCGGAACGGGCCGAGCGGGAGGCGAACTTCGAAAAAGCGGCCCGGCTGCGCTACGGCGACATACCCCAAAAAGAAAAACTCTTGAAGGAAAAATCGGCCGCGCTCGAAAAGCTGGGCGCCCAGCGGCTGGCCAAAGATGAAGTGGACGAGGAAGACGTCGCCAAAGTTCTATCCAAGTGGACCAAAATCCCCGTCACCCGAATAACCGAAGGGGAAACCAAAAAGCTTTTACGGCTGGAGGAGGAGCTTTCGCGGCGGGTGGTGGGCCAGCCGGAAGCGATACGCAAGGTTGCCGAAATCATCCGCGCCTCCCGGGCCGGGCTCTCCGATCCCAAGCGCCCGCTCGGTTCCTTTCTTTTCCTCGGGCCGACCGGCGTGGGAAAAACCGAGCTGGCCAAAACGTTGGCTGTCTCCCTCTTTGATTCAGAAGAAGCCATGGTACGGATTGATATGTCCGAGTATATGGAAAAATTCTCCGTCTCCCGGCTCATCGGCGCGCCGCCGGGGTATGTCGGCTACGAAGAAGGAGGCCAGTTGACGGAAGCGGTTCGCCGCCGCCCTTACTGCGTGATTTTGTTTGATGAAATCGAAAAGGCGCATCCGGAAGTGTTCAATTTGCTTTTGCAGGTGATGGATGACGGGCGGTTGACTGACAGCCAGGGGCGGGTGGTCAATTTCCGCAACACCATTCTGATAATGACCTCCAATTTGGGTGCGCCGGTGATTATGGAGCGGCTCTCCGAGTCCGGCACGGCCGGGATGGAGCAGGCCAAAAAGGAGGTTTTCGAGCTATTGCGCCAAAACTTCCGTCCGGAGTTTTTGAACCGGATTGATGAGATTGTGCTTTTCGAACCGCTGGGCCCCGGGGAAATGGAAAAAATCGTCGAAATCCAACTCCGCTACTTACAGGAACGGCTGAAGGAGAAGAGCATCGTTCTCGATGTTTCGCCGGCGGCAAAAAAGTGGCTGGCCAAAGAGGGATTTGACCCGGTTTTTGGCGCGCGCCCGCTCAAACGTCTGGTGCAGGAAAAAGTCGCCTTCGCGTTAGCGCGGAAAATTCTGGCGGGAGAGGTGAAGCCGGACAGCAAAGTGAAAGTTGACGTCGAGAACGGAGAGTTGTTTTTTAGGTAACTCTACCTTTAACTAACCCTTGTGATTTCATTTTGGATCACTACAGTGCCAGACTACTCGCGTGACAGTGACCGGTCGATTGCTGCGAATTCGCACTTCGCGAAATTTCTGCCCCGACACGAATTCCGGACCATCACACACGAGCATGTCGGCGTTATAGCGAGAAGAGCGAAGAAAATGGCGCATCGCCAATTGGTGTAGCGTCCCGTCTATTGCAACAAGCTCTACCTCCGGGTTGGCGTGCGTTCCGTCCGGGAAACGTAGATCCCAGGTGTCGCTATCGAGCACGATCGGAGCCCGAACCTCAAGCAGGATGGCTTGCCAGCGTCTTGATGCCTGAATCGGAGTCGGTGGTGTGAGAACTGTCCACTCGCCTGTCAACTTAACAGGTTCGTTTTTGATTTCGACATAATCGGAACCGTCCCAGCCGCAGGAGCAGACCATTGCTCCGATGACGAGGGTGAGGGTCATAAACAGAGAGATCGTGTTATGGGATATACGCATACCGACCAGCCTAAGGCACATTTTCACGGCGGGGGTATATCATATATCTCCTCTTCCAGTCAATGTCACCGCTTTCTTCACGAGCGCGCCGATCCTTGCGTCTTCGGCGGCGGTCATTCCTTTCAGCACAAAGGCGACTGGCCGGATGCACGTTATGCACGTTGCGGCCAGTCGCCGCTTCGTTTTTTTTTATCCCCGACGCTCAATTGGAACAAAATCACGCTTGTCGTAACCTAGGAACATCTGGCGCGGACGTGCGATCTTCTGCTCCGGGTCGAGGAGCATCTCCTGCCACTGGGCGATCCAGCCCGATGTCCGCGGGATGGCGAACAGCACCGTGAACGCATCGGTAGGAAATCCCATGGCCTGGTAAATGATGCCCGAGTAGAAATCGACGTTGGGATACAGCTTGCGCTTTACGAAATAATCATCCTCGAGTGCGATCCGCTCCAACTCGAGTGCAATGTCTAACAGCGGATTGCGGCCGGTCACCGCGAACACCTGGTCGGCCGTCTCCTTGATGATCTTGGCGCGCGGATCGTAATTCTTGTAGATACGGTGGCCGAATCCCATAAGACGCCCGCCCTCGCCCGATTTCACGCGCTTGATGAACTCCGGGATTTTGTCCTTCGAGCCGATTTCCGTCAGCATGCGCAAGACCTGCTCGTTGGCGCCGCCGTGGAGCGGCCCGTACAGCGCCGCGGCCGCGCCGGCCATCGCCACAAACGGGTCGGCGTGCGAGCTTCCGATGCTTCGCATGACGTTCGCGCTGCAGTTCTGTTCATGGTCCGCATGCAGAATAAACAGGATGTCGAGGGCCCGTTCGAGAACCGAATTCGGCTTGTACTTGGGCTCCGTCATCTTGTACAGCATGTTCAGGAAGTTGCCCGAGTAGCCAAGATCGTTGTCTGGGTACACGTATGGGAGTCCAAGTCTGTGACGGTATCCATAGGCGCCGATTGTCGGCATCTTCCCGATGAGCCGGTAGATCTGCAGCTTGCGCGACTCCGCATCGTGGATGTTGCGTGCGTCCGGATAGAACGTCGAGAGCGCCCCGACCGTGCTGACGAGCACGCCCATCGGATGAGCATCGGGATGGAAGCCCTCCATGAACTTCTTGATGTTCTCATGCAACATCGTATGATAGGTGATGTTGTGCGTCCAGTCCTCCAGCTGTGTCCTCGTGGGCAGTTCCCCGTGGATCACGAGATAGGCCACCTCCAGGTAGGTGCACTTCCCGGCCAGCTGCTCGATCGGATATCCACGGTACCGCAGGATGCCTTTGTCGCCGTCGATGAACGTGATTTTGCTCTGGCACGACGCCGTATTCATGAACGCCGGGTCGTAGGTCATGAGGCCGAAATCCTCGTCGGATACCTTGATCTGACGGAGATCCATAGCCTTCACCGTTCCGTTAGCAATGGGAAAGGAATACTCCCTGCCTGTCCGGCTGTCAATAACTTTGAGATGATCGGACTTGATCACCTCCTTGGGGATATCGAGCTGCTTCCCCGACTTGCTGTCCGTCACCTTCAGATGTTCTGCCATGATCGATTCCTTTCTTGTAATGATGTCTGTTGTTGTATCTGTTGAGCTTGATCTACCATGCGTTCCATTGAAGCTGTGGTGAATCGTGCTTCGACTGCGCTAAGAACTCGTTTGCGATATCCTCCACAACGGCTTTCACGGCTGCCCGTACGGGAGAAGAGAAGCCTCTTCCCGTTTCAAAACTCTTTTCCTCACTCTTGTACACTCCGCCGCCGACCTATAGCTTATATGGCTTCCAGATAATTCCGCCATACGATTTGTGGTATAGACTTCATCATTCCAAAGTATAGCGAATTCCCATAATTCTGTCAAAGACTCCACTAAATCCTTGACGGATGCAGCGCACCGGCCTTGGAATATCCCGAGGAAAGTGGAGCAGCAGCCGGGATGAATTTCCCTGCAATTGCTGATTGGAACTGTGAGGAATCGCAGCTTTACTTTTCTGACGAGCCTCCTTTTTCCAGATAACGAACCGGTTCCCCTTTGGTGTGCACGCGAAACACCAGCATCCTGCAACCCTTTTTTTTTGTGATTGCCGTATGCATCTTCTGGAAGGGGACGTGTCCGACCTTGCCCGGCGTACCGATGATGGAAGGTTCCCCGTCAATTGCAATCTCGACCTCCCCTTCCAGGTAGTAATGAAACTCCTCACCGGGATGCCAGTGCCGTTCCAGCGTTGTATTGGGTGGAATCTCCACGTAGCTGACGATGACCTCCCGGCCGGGTGTAAACTCGTCGGAGAGCGCTTTTTCGAGCAAGTTTTCCATATTCAGTTTGGTGGGCGGGCTCGGCTTTCCTGATGTTTTAGAGCCGACCAGGAGAAAGCTCAAAACAATGACCATAAACAATGCTTTCGTAATTCTCATTGATGCCTCCTGTTTGTCATTTGGTTTCGTTATGTCAAAACATAGCAAATCCTCATGATTCCGTCAAAGGACGTTCACTAAAATCATTGACAGCCCCAAGCGGGCTCTGTTTATTTGCCCTTTCAAGGAGAAAATTATGGAAATCAATGTGCAGGTTGGGAAGCTGGAGGAGTTGAGGGCCGAGGCGGTTTATTGCCCGGTGTTTGAGGGAAACAAAATCGAGCCGGATTTTGCCGCGTTCGACAAAAAAACCGGCGGAGCTTTGGTGCGGGTTTTGTCCACGGGGGACTACAAGGAAGGGCAGACCACTGTTGTCTATTTAAACGGCGGCGCCAAACGTGCAATACTCGACTGGTACGGCAAACGGCGGTTCGAGGCGGAAGCGGTGAGATGCGCCATCGGGCGGGTGGTGAACAAGGCGAACGAGCTGGGGCTGAAGGAATTGACACTCGTTTATCCCAAGGCACTGCCGGTTAGTGGGGCTGAAGAGCCAACGATTGCAATGGTGGAAGCGGCGCTTCTGGCCAACTACAAAATGATGGAATATATGACCACGCTCGATGAGCGGCAGAGATCCCGCTTGAAACAGCTGAACATTTTAGTTGCCAGCCGGGCGGTTGCCCAACGCACGGAAAAAGGGGTCAACCGGGGACGGATTGGGGCCGAGGCCACAATTCTGGCGCGGGATTTGGCCAATTACCCCAGCAATTATTTGACCCCAACCCGCTATGCGGAAATTGCCAAAAACGAAGGGAAAAAGTGGGGGTTCAAGGTTCAGATTCTAAATAAGCCCGAAATCGAAAAGCTTGGAATGGGTGCTCTTCTCGGCGTGGCGCGGGGTTCGGCGGAGCCGCCGGTTTTTATGATTCTTGAACATAACGCTGACCGGCCACGGCTGGATACCGTTGTCCTCATCGGTAAAGGAGTTACTTTCGACACGGGCGGCATTTCGCTCAAGCCGGCGGATAAAATGGAAGAGATGAAGCAGGATATGGCCGGCAGCGCCGCCGTCCTTGCGGCCGTGGGAGCCGCGGCCCGTTTGAAACTGCCGGTTCATCTTGTTGGTTTGATGCCGGTCACTGAAAATATGCCCTCCGGCACGGCCACCAAGCCGGGGGATATTTTGAAGGCGCTGAACGGCAAAACCATCGAGGTCATCAATACCGACGCGGAGGGACGCTTGATTCTGGCGGATGCTCTAACCTATGCCGAACGGTTCAAACCGAAGGCAGTCGTCGATATGGCCACTTTGACCGGCGCCTGCCGGGTGGCTTTGGCGGATGTTTGCGCAGCCGTTTTGGGAACCGACCAGCGCTTGATTGAGCAGCTGAAAAAGGCCTCCGCACAGACCTTCGAGCGGCTCTGGCAGATGCCGCTTTATGACGAATACGATCAGCTTATCAAAAGCCAGATTGCGGACGTTAAAAACTCCGGTGGGCGGTATGGCGGAGTTATCACTGCCACCCGATTCCTGAAAAAATTCATCGGCAGCTATCCCTGGGCGCACATCGACATCGCCAGCGTCGATTTGGAGGAACGGGGCCGCCCGTACGTGCCCAAAGGGGCGACGGGCTTCGGTGCGCGGTTGTTTTTGCAGTTCGTCGAGAACTGGGCCAAAAGAAACTGATTTTAGAATCAAAAAAAACGCCTCCAGTATGCGTATCAGCAAAAGGAGGCGTTTTTGTTTGAAACGATGGCATGGGTATGGAAAACATAGGACGGCGGGACTTCTTTGGTTTTGTGGCAAAGGGATTAGGGGGGCTGGTAACGGCACTTTTGATCATTCCGCTGGGCGGGTTTGTGTTAAGCCCCGCTCTGCGTCGGGAAACCGAAGGGAACTGGATCTCGCTCGGCGATGCCGATAAGTTTGCGGTTGAGCGGCCTACGCGCGTTGAATATTCCTACGAAAAGCAAGATGGCTGGATGAGGACCAAAGTCAGCCGGTATGCGTTCGTCGTTCAACGACCGGAGGGACTGACCGCTTTTTCCCCCGTCTGCACCCATTTGGGCTGTTCGGTCGGTTGGAACGAAGAGAAGAAGCAATTCAACTGCCCCTGCCATGGCGGGGTGTATGATGCAACGGGAAAAGTTCTCTCTGGCCCACCGCCCAAGCCCTTGACGCAATTTGAAACGAAATTGGAAGAGGGAAGACTTTTCATTCGAGTCGCTTAAATCTGGATGAAGAAACTCTATCGGTTTCTGGATGAACGGCTCGGTTTGGAGGCGTTCGCCAATTTCTGGCTCCGCAAACTTTTGCCTCCTTCCACCAATTGGCTTTTCACGCTGGGGGGCGCCGCGTTTTTTCTTTTTGTCGTCCAGATTGTCACCGGCATTTTTCTGGCCCTGTATTATGCGCCGACGCCGAATGGGGCGTATGCTTCCGTCACCTACATTCAGGAAAAAGTTCTCTTCGGAAAGATCATCCGGGGCATCCATAACTGGGCAGCGTCGTTTTTAATGGTCATCGTGCCACTGCATTTGCTGCGTGTTTTCTTCTGGGGAGCTTACAAAAAACCGCGTGAACTGACCTGGATTATGGGGGTGCTTCTTTTCCTCTTGACCGCCGCCTTCGCCTTTACCGGGTATTTGCTGCCTTGGGATCAGAAAGGATACTGGGCCACGGTGGTCGGAACCAATATGATGGGGCTGGTGCCGCTGGTTGGCGAATACATTCTCAAAATCGTGCGGGGCGGAATGGAACTGGGGGCATTGGCTTTGACTCGGTTTTACGCTGTGCACGTTTTAATCCTTCCGGCGCTTTTGATTTTTTTTCTCGGCCTGCATCTTTTTTTGATTTCCAAACACGGTTCCGCCGGAAGCTGGGATGAAAACAAAAACGACTTGTCCAGAGGCTTTCCTTTTTATCCCAAACAGGCGGCACGGGATTTGGTGGTTGCCTTTTTGCTCGTCTCTGCGCTTTTGCTTTTGGCGTGGAGAATTGGTGCACCTTTGGATGATATGGCTGACCCGACGGATGAGACCTATATTCCTCGGCCGGACTGGTATTTTCTTTTTCTTTTCCAGATGTTGAAATATTTCCCCGGCAGGTGGGAAATCGTCGGTGCCCTTGTACTTCCCGGATTGTTCGTCGCATTTCTATTGCTTTTACCTTTTATCGATCAAAAACCGCGCAAGGCCCCATACCGCCGCCCGCTGGCGTTGCTCTTTGGAGGTGGGGCGGTCTTCGGCTTTGTGCTTTTGACCTTGCTTGCCCTGAAGGACGATTTGAAAATCCGCGCCACGCAGGCGGAGGCGGTGCGCTTTGACCCCACATGGGCTGCGGAAGGGGAGAGGTTATTTGTCGAAAACGGTTGCGACGGCTGTCATTTGGAAGGAGGGCGAAAGGCAGGGACGGGGCCATCCCTTATTGGTGCCGGCCGCCGCCATCCACAGGCCTGGATGATTCAACACTTCAAAGACCCCCAATCCATGTCTCCGGGCAGCAAAATGCCCCGCTTCGACTACCTCCGGGAAGATGAGATGATAAAACTGATTCATTACATAAAGAGCTTGAAACGGCTTCCATCTAATTAAAAACGGGGCTTGACACCACTTTTTTGCATTCTTACTTTCGGGCCTGAATAAAGATTGACCTATGCACCGATTGCTGGCAGGAATAATTGGAATAATCCTCTTGAGTTTTCAAATTGTCCTTGCCGAGCCGGCTCCCGTCAAGTTTCTGGTCGGACAAACCGAAGTCGGCCAGCCGCATTTATATTGGTTCGGTGCATCGGCTGTGGAATCGACGCTCGCCTATGATGATGGATCGGCGCAGGAGTCGATATTCGTGGCTGTGCCTTGGGCCGAAAACCAGGTTTTGGTGCGATTTAGCTTTTCTGCTCCTTTTTACGCCGTCAGCAAACTTTTGGCGCGCGTTTCGTGGGAAGCACCCGGTGACAGCGTTTCCTATTTTGCGTTCACTCTCAGCAGGGATACTGGGTCTGCGCGCCCCGGCCCCATGTTGTTACGTACTCCGGTCGAAGTTCGCTGGGACGGCCAGAGTTCGGTTTGGGGTGAGGGAATAATCGGGAACGTGCTAATGGTCGGCGATACGAGTTTTTGGGGTGCCTTAAACTGGCCAGAAAACAGCCCCACCAACCCACGTATTGGAGATGATCGTTCGATCAATTTATTTTTTAGAAGCTATATCGGTTATCAAGATAGTTTTTTCCTCTGGACGAATGGCGGAAATTTGATGATACGCGCCCAAGTTTTAATTAATGACGCGGCGAATGAAATGGCGGACAGTTTTTGGGTTTACCGGGGATCTCATCGCGATTCCGTTTCATTTATACAGTCCGTAGGGGGGGATCAATTTGACTACTTAGATACACCTCCCGGGGCCGGTGTTTATTACTATAAAGTAACCCGCTGGGAAAACGATGAAGAAAGCCCCTTTTCTAACGCTTTCCCTTTGACGGCTTCCCCTACGGCGGTTCAGGAAAATCAAATTGATAAACATACTTTTCTTCTTTCCGAACCGTTTCCCAATCCGACTTCAGCCTGTGTGCTTTTCACGGCCCGGACGGATAAACAAATGCAGCTTGGCTTCTCGATTTACAACCTCCTCGGCCAAAGAGTATTTTCCAAACCGACCGCCGGCTATCCGGCAGGCGAACACCTATTTTTCTGGAACGGACAGGATGGTTCCGGCTGGCGGCTTCCCTCCGGGCTGTATCTTCTCCGCTTTCAAGCCGGGGAAGAGTTTTTGGTCAAAAAAGCAACGCTTCTCCGCTAAATCTCCTTTTCTCCGTTTTCATACTTTATATTAAAAGTATGGGACGGTATGAATTTATCCCCGGCGTCGCCATTGCCGATTTGGCGTTTGAGGTTTATGCCGATACTCTGAACGAGCTTTTTTCCCTCTCCGCCCAAGCGCTTTTTGACGCCATGGTGGAACTCGAGGACGTTCGCCAGGAACAGGAGGTTCTAATCTCCTTGTCGGCGGAAAAGCTGGACAACCTGCTGTTCGACTGGCTGGCCGAACTGGTATACCAAAAGGATGTGGATGCCCAGCTTTTTTCACAGTTTGAGGTTTCCATAAACGAATATGGAAGCTATGAATTGGAAGGCCGGGTCAGAGGAGAGCCAATAAATCCATCCCGTCATCGGCTGAAAACGGACGTCAAGGCGATTACCTACCATATGTTCAAACTGGAAAAAAAGGGCCACGGCTATTACGCCCGCGTGGTGCTGGATACATGAATATGAAAATTTCCGAAGTCGAGCCGGGGGTTTGGGAAATTCCCCCCACGGAGAAGCCCGGGATGCGGGTGCCAGCGCGAATTATCGCCACAAAAGAACTCATCGACACGATGGATGAGGGGGTTTTCAACCAGGTGACCAACGTCGCCTGTCTGCCCGGCATCGTCAAATACGCGCTTTGCATGCCGGACGGCCACTGGGGGTACGGTTTTCCCATCGGCGGCGTGGCGGCGTTCGATTTGAAAGAGGGAGTGATTTCCCCCGGCGGCATCGGGTTCGACATCAACTGCGGGATGCGGCTTATCCGGACCAACCTCGTTTTGGAGCAGGTGGAGCCGGTTTTGGAAAAGCTGATGGATACACTCTTTGAGCTCGTCCCCGCCGGGGTGGGGTGCAAGGGGCTTTTGAAGCTCAATAAAGAGGAGTTTGCCGAAGTGGTGCAGGAAGGGGTTCCCTGGGCCGTTCAGCGGGGGTACGGCTGGCCGGAGGATGTCCAGTTCATCGAGCAGGGAGGAGGGCTGCCAGGTGCCAACCCGGAAAAGGTGAGCGAAAAGGCGCTGTCACGGGGAATGGAGCAATTGGGGACCCTCGGCTCCGGCAACCATTACCTCGAAGTGCAGGTCGTAAAAGAAGAAAATGTTTATGACTGGGAGACGGCCAGACGCTTCGGTATCGAGTTTCCCGGTCAAATCGTGGTGATGATACACTGCGGCTCAAGGGGCTTCGGCCATCAAGTTGCCACCGATTATTTGCGGGTGTTTGAAAAAGCGATGCCGAAATATGGCATTACCATCATCGACCGAGAACTGGGGTGCGCGCCGTTCAATTCTCCCGAAGGAAAAGATTACCACGCGGCAATGCTCTGCGCCGCCAACGCCGCCTTTGCCAACCGGCAGATGATTATCCACCGCATCCGTGAGGGATTCGAGAAGGTATTTAAAAAGTCGGCGCAAGCGCTTGGAATGCAAACGGTTTACGACGTGGCCCACAACATTGCCAAAATCGAGGAGTATGACCTGAACGGGGGCTCCAGGAAACTTTTGGTGCACCGCAAAGGGGCCACCCGTTCTTTTGGTCCCGGTGACCTGGATATCTGCCCGGCCTATCGAGAGGTCGGCCAGCCGGTCATCGTCGGCGGTTCGATGGAAACCGGCTCGTATCTTTTGGCCGGGACCAAAAAAGCGCACGAGCTGACCTTTGGCTCCACCCTGCATGGTTCCGGGCGGACGATGTCCCGCACACAGGCCAAAAAGAAAGTCCACGGCCGACAGTTACAGGAAGATATGCGTAGGCGGGGAATTTTAGTAAAAACGGTCTCTTATGCCGGATTGGCGGAGGAAGCGGGATTGGCCTACAAGGATATTGCCGCCGTGGTGGAGGCTGTCCACCAAGTCGGCATCTCACGCAAGGTTGTTCGCCTAAAACCGATTGGGAATATCAAGGGATAAAAAAAAGAGGGCGTTGCTCTGGTAGGGTAGAGGGGGCTAGGAAACTACCCTGGAATCAGAGGTTCACCCTCAAAGATTGGAATATGCTCCCGCTTTGGCGGGGCTGTCAAGACCTCTATTTTCCTCCTACTTGGGCGTCTGGTAAAAACCTTGAATCGGAATGGAAAACCGGCTTTTCTTGTCGTCGTCACAAACTACAGTGAAAGAAGTTCCAAATTCTCCGGACGGAGGGGCTTTGGTCAAAACGACTTCGATTTCAACTTCTTTACCCGGGTCCAGTTTTTTCTTCCGCGCTTTAAGGTTGACATAGTTGAGCGGCTGTTCGGCAATGCTGAAGCTGATGGCCTGGGAATCAATATTGGTCACTTTAATCGAGGCTCTGACCGGAAACTGCCGGATGGTATCGAATTTGATGAAAAACGGGTCGAAGGTCAGCGATTTGGAGGGAACGGACACGTTGGCCAGAAAGGTGACGTCAATGAACGGCTCAATCGGGTCGTTGGACTCCACATAAACAGCCTTGGAAACGGGCCCCTGATAGCTGCCCGAACTGAAGGTCACCTCCAATTGCGTGGTGTCTCCCGGAGGCAGAACGGTTTTGCGCAGGGGAGCGGCTGTGCAGCCACAGCTCTTGCGCACATTGGTGATTTTCAAGGTGTCATTCCCCACGTTTTTTAACAAAAAGTTGTGGGTAACCTTGGCTCCCTTGGGAATAAAACCAAAATCCCAGGCCTTCTGGGAAATCTCCAACCTTCCGGCCTTAATGTTCTGCTGGGGTTCCTCTTGGGAGGCTGCCACCCCGAAAACCAGCGCCAGTATTGAAACCGTAAAAAAGACCCTTTTCATATCCGCTCCTGTTTTGTTGTTCATTCTATTATACCCTAACGCACCAGCGAAGTTTTTGTTTGTTTTTTGGTCAAATAACCGGAGGCCTCCATCCATTCGTCGTTGAAATACCGGGAAAGGTACCTAAGTCCTGTGTCCGGAAAAACGGTGACGATGGTGGCCGGTTCCGTCAAATTCTTGCCAATTTCCAGGCAGGCCCACAAGGCGGCTCCGGAAGAACCTCCGGCCAAAATCCCCTCCGAGCGGGCCAATTCCCGAGTCGTTTGAAAGGCATCGCCGTCCCTCACTTCCAGAACCTCGTCTATAACGCTTGTATCCAACGCCTCCGTGACCATTTCGGACCCAATACCCTCTAATTTATATGCTTCAGGCGGAATTTCAACCCCTTTTTCTATGTAGAATTTGAAAATCGACCCTTTGGGATCGACCGCAATCACTCGGATATTCGGGTTTTTTTCCTTCAAGAACCGCCCCGCGCCGGAGCAGGTGCCCCCGGTGCCGATGCCGGCCACGAAAATATCGATTTGCCCGTCGGTTTGCTCCCATATCTCCGGGCCGGTCGTCAGGTGGTGGGCTTCCGGGTTAGCTTTATTGTGATACTGGTTCAGCCGGAAAGCGCCCGTTCGCCTGGCGATTTCATCCGCCTTGCTATAGGCGCTTTCCCGGTCGGTGACAGGCACGTCCGATGGACAGATTACCACCTCAGCGCCATAGGCACGCAACAGGTTCACTTTTTCCTCGCTCATCCGGTCTGGTATGGTCAAAACCGCTCGATATCCCCTTACCGCCGCAAAAATGGCCATCCCGATACCGGTGTTGCCGGAAGTATTGTCCACCAGGGTATCCCCCGGTTTTATTTTCCCCGCTTTCTCCGCTTTGGCAAGAATATGAAAAGCCATCCGGTCCTTCACCGACCCGCCCGGATTGAACATTTCCAGTTTGGCGAGGATGGTCAGTTTCTTATATGGGTTTAGCTTTTGGATTTTGACTAAAGGTGTCCACCCGACCAGTTCTAAGATGTTGTCTGCCGTTCGCATTTTTTTGTCCCCCCAAGTTATACACGGCAGAAGACAAGTCAAACTTTAGTTGATTCATTGAGAAACGTTTTTTTAATGATTAGAATGATTTAATGATAAAACAACTCAATTTTTTGGAGGCGGCTTCCGGATTCGAACCGGAGAATAGAGGTTTTGCAGACCTCTGCCTTACCACTTGGCTAAGCCGCCGCAACCTTCCAAATCTATCTCAAAACCCGTTGACGCGCAAGTGATTCCACTCTTGGCGTCTGTACATATCGGCTTCTTTCAGAACACCACAACCGACCTTAAGGATTCTCCTTTGCGCATAAGGTCAAAGGCCGTGTTGATTTCCTTCAAGGGGAACTTGTGGGTAACCAGTTCTTTGACCTTGAGTCGACCCAATTTGACCAATTCGATAATTTTGGGGTAATCGACCGGCCGGCAGCCAAGCGAACCGACGATTTCCATTTCCCGATACATGATGCGGGCGGCGCTCAAGGAAACGTCAACGGGAGAATAGCCCACCGTAACCAGCCTTCCTCCCGTTCTGAGGGAATTAAAGGCCTGCTGAATGGTTAAGGTATTACCGATGGCTTCGATGGCTATATCTGCGCCGCCGCCCGTCAGCTTTCTAATTGCTTTTGCCGGGTCTTCGGTTTCCTTGGCGTTGATAAGGTAGACGGCCCCCAGTTTTTTCGCCCATTCCAGCTTCATTCCCAGCATGTCCACAGCCAAAACAATCCCCCCCGATTCGCGAGCGACTTGGACTACGTTCAAGCCGATGCCGCCGCAGCCAAAGACCGCCACCGTATCGCCGGGCTTCACACAGGCCCGGTTTTTGACCGCGTGAAAGGGAGTGGAGATGGCGTCGGCAATGATGCTGCCTTCCACCAAAGGAATCTCTTCCGGCAGATGAAAGACGTCCTTGGCCGGGGCTTTGATATACTCGGCATAAGCTCCATCCACGTTATTGCCCAACATCACCTGTGCGCTGCAGATGTTTTCCCGGCCCGTTCGGCAATAGTCGCAGCGTCCGCAGGTCAAGACCGCCGGCAATAGCACCCGGTCTCCATTTTTAAAGTTGCTCACGCTGTTCCCCACCTCCTGCACGATACCCGATGGCTCGTGTCCCAAGATGATGGGGGGCTTTTTAAATGTCGGCACGCCGTGGTCCAAATAATGCAAGTCGGTATGGCAAACGCCGCAGGCGGCCACTTTGACTAAAATCTCATCCGCCCCAATTTTGGGTATTTCGACTTCCTCTATCTTTAGTGGTTTGTGGGCCTCGTAGAAAACCGCCGCTTTCATATACCCTCCTGTTTTGGTTCCGGCAATCAAGTTCCGGACTCCGGCTCGAAATAATAAGCATTCCGCACCAATCCTCAAAGAGAAAAGTGCGGTTTTCGCAACCATTTACGTAAGGCTATCCGTGAAAGCGGGCATGTTTTAAAAAAGACTTGACAAATCCACTGAATCTGCCGATAATACTTAACGAACGTTCGTTAGAATGATGGTTAAGGCTATGAATTCTAACAGCAAGGGCCTCCTCGGCCCCAAAAAAGCTCACCAGGCAAAGCTTGCCCAACTTCTGGGGTTGGCCGCCCATTTAATTGCCCAAGAGGGGTACCAGAAGGCCAGCATCCGCAAAGTGGCCGCCGCCGCGAGAGTCAGCGTTTCCAGCCCCTATCATTACTTTCAGAAGAAAGAAGAGCTTCTGTTTCAAATCCAATACAAGGCCTTTGATTCGCTGGTGCGGAGGCTTCAGGAAAGGCTGAAAGACGGGGTCTCGCCGGAAAGAAAACTTTATTTGATGATTGAAAACCATGTGGAGTACTTTCTGGAGCATATGGACGAATTGAAGGTCTGCTCCAAAGAGCTGGAGTCGCTTTCGGGGGCCTACTATCAAAAGGTTCTGGCCCGCCGACGAGAATATTTTGATCTGACCTTAAAAATCGTGGAGGAGTTAAAAAAACAATCGCATAGTCCAACCTTAGACAGCCGACTGGCTGCCCTTTCTCTTTTTGGAATGCTGAACTGGATTTATATGTGGTACCGCCCCAGCCGGGACAATTCCAAGAGAATCGTCGAGCAGATGCACCGGCTTATCCTGTCCGGCATTGGGCAGGGACGACTGTCCCATTCGACCGCGGGGCGGAGGGAATACCAGCATGTTTGATACCTTCCGCCGCTGGTCGAAGGAAAGGCATAGTTATGCCAAGGAATGGAAGCAGCGCACGGGCGGTAAGGTTTTGGGATATTTCTGCACGTACGTTCCCGAGGAAATCTTGTACGCCGCCGAGGTACTGCCGGTCCGGATTCTGGGGAGCCACGAACCCTCCGACCTGACCGAGCCGCACATATTCGGCGGAATGTTCTGCCCCTTTTCGCGGGACTGCCTGGCGCAGGGCTTGAAAGGGCGCTACGATTATCTGGACGGCTTGATGATTGCCCAGTCCTGCCTGCACATCCGGCAGACCTTCGCCAGCTGGCAAAAACACCGGCCGGTGGATTTCAGCTACTACCTGTGCATGCCCCACAACGTGCAAAGCCCTCATGCGGAAGGATACTTGGCGGGGGAGCTTTCGCAGTTTAAGGAAGCGGTGGAGGAGTGGACGGGAAGAAAAATCGGCACAAACGAGTTGAACTCCTCGATTGAAACCTACAACAAAAGCCGGCGGTTATTGAACGCCGTTTATGCCACTCGCAAGCAGGAAAATCCGCCTTTGACCGGTGAGGAGGCGATGGAAATGGTGGTTTCCAACCAACTAACGGACAAATCGGAGCATAACCGGGCTTTGGAAGAACTGTTGAAAGGGCTTCCCGAACGGAAACTTAACCGTCCGACGGGCACCCGGCTGATGCTTATCGGCAGCGAAAACGATGACATTCCCTTTATTCGCATGTTAGAATCGCTGAATGCCACCGTAGTTGTGGACGAACACTGCACGGGGACGCGTTATTTCTGGAACGAGGTGGATTCCGGCGAGGATGCCCTCCGGGCGGTGGCCCGGCGCTACGTGCAAAGGCCCCCTTGCCCTACCAAGGATTGGATGCCGCGCCGCCGCATTGAACACACCTTGCAACTTGCCAAGAATTATCAGGTTCAAGGGGCGCTTTTAATCCAGCAGAAGTTTTGTGATCCGCATGAACTGGACATTCCCGCCGTGCGCTCGGCTTTGGAGGGGGCCGGAATTCCGACTTTGTTTTTGGAGTTCGACGTCACCGTTCCCATCGGGCCGTTCAAAACCCGCTGCGAGGCTTTTTTGGAAATGCTGCAGCAGGAGGAAGACCTCTTTTAGGAAATAAAATGCCCAAGTATAAAACCGAGCCCTTAAAATGCTGGCAGAAAGCGAAGGAAATCCGCGCCAACTACTACCGGGATTACGCACAAGCGAAGGAGAAAGGGGGTCTGCGTTGGTGTGGAGGAGCTTGGTCGTTCGGGGCCATCCCCGCCGGGCTGGGTGACGACGTCTATCCCTTAACTGGCGAGCCGTATGCCGCTTCGATCGCTTGGGATAAGGAGTTTTCCACCCAGTGCCTCGAGGCGGTGGAGCGGAAAGGTTTCGCCCGGGATTTGTGTTCTTATATGCGCAACTACTGGGGCTCCATTCTTTTGAACCGCTACGTCTTTGGCGGACCTTTTCCCAAGCCGGATTTTGTCTGGCAGGATCACATCTGTTGCAGTCATGCCAAATGGTATCAGGTCGCGAGCGAATTGGAAGGCGGCATCCCGATGTTTTGCATCGACGTGGCCTGCGGTCCCTATTCCGAAATAAACCAAAACAAGCTGGATTACGTCGTCGGGCAGATGCACGACGGGATTGAGTGGTTGGAAAAAATCACGCAAAGAAAGTATGACGATGAGAAATTAATCGCCGCCGTTAAGGACGAGTGCCGTTCGACTTCGCTCTGGGCCGAGGTGTGCCTGCTCAACAAGGCGATCCCGGCGCCGCTGGATGAAAAAAGCATGTTCTCGCTCTACGTTTTGGGCACGCTGATGAAACACAGCCCGGTGGTGGCGGATTTTTACGCCGAAATGCGGGACGAAGTCAAAGACCGGGTGGCGCGGGGAATTGCCGCCGTGCCCGACGAGCGCTGCCGGCTGATGTCGGACACTCAACCCCCCTGGGGATTTCTCAAAGTTTTTCGTTATCTAGAGGAATTCGGGGCGCTTTCCATCGGCTCTTTGTACACCTTTGGTTTGATTGGAATGTGGGAAGACCAGCCGGACGGGAGCTGGGGACCAAAAAAGACGCCGCAGGAAAAAGGAATGGAAATAAAGGACCGGGATACCGCCCTGCGGGTTTTGGCGGAGTGGAATTTGGCCAAGCCGGAATGGCAGCATTTTTATTCCCCCCGCCATAAAAGCGAAATGATGATACGCATCGCCAAGGAATGGAAAGTGAACGGGATTATGCTGCACTACAACCGGGGATGCGAGGGGTTGACGTTGGGAATCGCCGAAAACCGGCTCGATTTGGTTAAAGCCGGATTCCCGGTGATGACCTTTGAAGGGAATATGGGGGATGAGCGCGAATTCGACGTGGAGATGGTTTCCTCCCGTATTGATGCTTTTTTAGAAAATCTGAACTTGAAGAAATTATAGAAGGAAGGAGAACGGCCACGCCGGCAGCCGGAGTAGACATAGGGGCCAAAAACACCAAGGTGCTCGTTTTGGAGGGCGGCAAGATTTTGTCGCAAACCAAGGTTCTGACCGGGCTTGAAACCCGCCAGGCGGTGGAAGCAGCGTTCGAAGAAGCTCTGCGGACGGCCGGCGTTTCCAAAAATAATGTCGGCCGGATTGTCGTCACCGGCGTGGGGAAACAGGAATTCCCTTTTGAACACGTCGAGGTAAGCGAGGTAAAGGCGGATGCCCGGGGAGTCATTTTCCTTTTTCCTGCCGCCCGGACGGTCATCGACGTTGGAGCCGAGGAGGGGCGTGGAATCAAATGCAGCGCGGAGGGAAAAGTAGTCGATTTCACGTTGAACGAAAAATGCGCCGCCGGCACCGGCTCGTTCACCGAGGCAATGGCCCGCGCGCTCGAAGTGCCGGTGGAGAAGCTGGGCGGGCTTTCCCGCCAGTCCACACAGGCGATTCCGATGAATGCCCAATGCGCCGTTTTTGCCGAATCGGAAGTGGTTTCACTTTTGCACGCCAAAACCGCCAAGCCGGATATCGCCCGCGCCGTCCACGAAGCGATTGCCAGTCGAATCTCCTCGATGGTCAGAAAAATAGGGGTCGAAAAGGAGGTCCTTTTAATCGGCGGGTTGGCCAAAAATGCCGGTTTCGTTGACGCCTTGAAAACCGATTTAGGGCTGGAAGTTTTCGTCCCGCAAGAGCCGGAATTTGTGGGGGCTTTGGGAGCGGCTTTGATTGCAGAGGGAGAAAGCTAAAAATGAGCCGGGAATTCTGGAGATGGAAGGAATACAACTGGAAAGCCCCCGATTTGGACTGGCGGTCGGCCGCCGGCATCACGGCGGGTATTGATGTCGGCTCGGTCAGCTCACAGGCCGTTATTCTGACGGACGGAAAAATTTTCGCCTACTCCAGCCAGCGCACCGGCTCGGACAGCCCGGAAAGCGCCCAGCGGGCGATGAACCGGGCGCTCGACGGCACGGGGATGAGTTTGGAAAACATCCAGTTTGTAGTCGGAACCGGCTACGGTCGGGTGAACGTCCCGTTTGCCCAAAAAGCGATTACGGAAATTGCCTGCCACGCCCGCGGCGCCAACTTTATGTACGGCCCGACCGTGCGTACCATCCTCGATATGGGGGGCCAGGACTGCAAGGCCATCCGCTGTGATGAAAAAGGGAAGGTCACCTCTTTTCTGATGAACGACAAATGTGCCGCCGGAACCGGCCGGGGGATGGAGGTCTTTGCCGACTTGCTCTCCATCCCCATAGAAGAAATCGGCGACCTTTCCTTCACCGTGGAAGAAGAGCCGCCGCCGGTAAGTTGCACCTGTGTGGTCTTTGCCAAATCGGAGGCCTTGCGGCTTTTGCGGCGGGGCTGGGCCAAAAACAAGGTGGTGGCGGCCTACTGCGCCGCTATGGCCCACCGGGTGGTCACGCTTCTGGAGAGAACCGGGGTGGAAAAGGAGTTCGCCATCACCGGCGGCATCGGTAAAAACCGGGGGGTGGTGGAGCGCATCGAAAAGGAACTGAAAGTAAAAGCCATGGCTCCGAGTTGGGATACGCAAATTGCCGGAGCTTTGGGAGCGGCGCTTTTCGCGCGGGCACTTTTGGAAAAGTCCCGTTCCGTCAATTGAGGATACCGAATGCTGGCCCATTACGGTTACAAGGATGGTTCGGGGGATTATTACATCAGCATCGACACTGACAAATGCGCCATCTGCGCAGACCGAAACTGTGTGGCTGCTTGCCCGGCTGGGGTTTTTGAGATAATCACCGACGATTACGATGAAAAGACGGCCTCCGTGGCCGCCGAACACCGCAAGAAACTGAAATACAGCTGTGCCCCCTGCAAGCCAAACGTTCAACGGCAGGAACTTCCCTGCCGGGTGGCCTGTCCTTTCCAAGCCATGACCCATTCCTGGTAGGGCAAAGTTATGCCCAATATACATCTGACGGTTGACGGCAAGCCGGTGGATGTTCCTCCCGGCACGTCTCTTTTGGCCGCCTGCCAAAAAGCCAGAAGTTACGTTCCAACTCTCTGCTCTCATCCTTACTTATCCCCTCCGTTTGAATTGCCGCCGGCCGGCTCGGTATTCAGAGGCCGGCAAAAAATCGAAAACGATGGCGGCACTACCCGAAAATACGAGGGGTGCGGCCTTTGTCTGGTTCAAGTTGCGGGCGAAGAAAAGCTCTCAAGGGCCTGTGATACGGAAGTCCGTGAAGGGATGGGCATTTTCACCGATACGGAGGCGGTGCGGAGGAGACGTCAGGAGAATTTATCTGTGATTTTGGCCGACCATCCCCACGTCTGCTTGACCTGCGCCCAAAATGAGGGGTGTTCTATGGAACCATGCACCAATAACTTCGAGGCTTTTGAGCGCTGCTGTTCCAAGTTCGGCCGCTGCGAAATTCAAAGAGTGGCCGCCCATGTCGGCATAAGCAAGGAAATCCCCAGATACGTTTTCAAAAATCGCCCGATTATCAAAGACGAACCGCTTTTTCTCATTGACTACAACCTCTGCATTGGCTGCCTGCGCTGCGTTCAGGTCTGCAAAGAGAAAAGAGGCGTAGGGGCTTTGGACTATGTTTTTCAAAACGGAGCCGTGGTGGTGGGAACCACTGCGCCGACCCTGAAGGATTCCAGCTGCCGGTTTTGCGGCGCCTGCGTGGAGGTTTGCCCTTCGGGAGCGTTGCTTGACAAGGACGTACGAAGAGTCCCATCCGAAAAAGATTTGGTGCCTTGCCGCGTAGCCTGCCCCATAGGAATGGATGCGGCCGGTTACGTCACCGCCATCGCCGAAGAAAACTTTGAGCTTGCCCAATTCATAATAAGGGAGAGGACTCCGTTCCCATTAACCTTGGGGCGGGTCTGTGTCCACCCTTGCGAAGACGTCTGCCGCCGCAGCCACTTGGATGTCCCGGTCGCTATCTGCGCCCTAAAACGGTTTGTTTTTGAGCCCGAAATGGTAGAGAGCAAAAATGGAAAGAAAGCTCCGGCCACCGACAAGAAGATTGCTGTCGTTGGTTCCGGGCCGGCCGGGCTGACCGCCACCTACTATCTGGCCCGCTTGGGTCACAGCGTTACTGTTTTCGAGTCCGAAGCCGAACCAGGGGGAATGCTACGATATGGCATACCGGATTTTCGGCTTCCCAGACGTGTCGTGGAAACCGAGATAAACCGAATTTTAGCCGACGGAGTTGAATTGAAAACCAACACTCGCTTGGGTCGGGACGTCACCTTGGAAACTTTACAATCACAATTTGATGCCATTTTGTTGGCCATTGGTACCCAGGAAGGCAAGCGATTAAATTTGGAAGGAACGGATTTGAAAGGGGTGTGGGGGGGTCTGAATTTTTTGAGGAAAGTAAAAACCGGCGAAAGAATCGGGCTAACCGGCAAAGTAGCGGTAATCGGCGGAGGAGACGTCGCCGTCGATGCGGCGATGACTGCTTTGCGGCTTGCCGTCGAGAGTGTGGAAATCTTCTGTCTGGAGAGAAAGGAAGAACTGCCCGCCCATCCCTGGCAGCTTCGGCAGGCCTTGGATGAAGGGGTTGTCCTGAATTGCTCTTGGGGGCCAAAGCTGGTTGTTGGGAACGGGAATGGTGTGGTGGGTATTGAATTGGTGAAATGCGTATCCGTTTTTGACCGAAACGGGAACTTCAGACCACAATTGGACGAGTCGCAAAAGCTCTCCCGTGACGTCAGCACGGTGATTTTTGCCGTTGGTCAAACGTTGGACTCCTCCATTTTTGAAGGCGACGATTTCAAAGCACTAATTGAGAAGGATAAAGTGAGGGTCAATCCGAATACTTTGGAAACGAGCCTGAAGGGAATTTTTGCTGGTGGAGATGCTGTGTCCGGCCCCTCCTCCATAGTCGAGGCCATTCGGATGGGGCAAATTGCCGCCCAATCGATAGACCGGCATTTAGGCGGCTCGGGTGTTCGGGAGGTGCCGTTCGAGCCAATCGAAGTCCGTGCCTCCCGGCAACCAGCCGGTTGGCTGGGAAGACAGGAAGGTTTTGGTCACAGGCCGCGAGTATTGGTTCCCGCTTTGCCCGCCGAGCAAAGAAAAAGAAATTTTACTGAAATTGAATCGGGCTATGACCGGATTGCGGGAGTTGCGGAGGCGAGCCGCTGCCTGCAATGCCAGCTTCGACTGGCCATACCAGCTATCGGTCTTCCTCCCGAAGAATATCTCGAATTTTCGGAAGAAAACATTAAAGCCGTCCCGGATAAGGAGGGCGTTTTTCAACTTCTCGACCGAAACAAAAAAATTATCTTGATTGCCGGAACTCCCAATCTACAGCGTTTGCTCGCAGAAGAGCTAAGGGCGGGAAGAGAGGCCCGCCACTTCGTTTTTGAGGAGAACAAATTGTACACACAGCGGGAGACCGAGCTTTTGCAGCGATTTCTTCAGCAAAACGGAAAATTGCCGGAAGGAAACGAGGAACTGGAAGACCTTTTTTGAGGAATATTCCTTAGCGGTTTTCCCAGCGCGGTTTTCGTTTTTCCAAAAAAGCGGCCAGCCCCTCTTCGGCGTCCCGCGTGGACATCAACTCTTTTAAATAAATTTGTTCCGCTTTTCCCAGCGTTTCCACAAGGTTTGGCGGATTACAGGCTTTCCAGCTTTTCTTCGCCAGCCGGAGGACAACCGCGCTCTGACCCCTGATTTTTTCCACCAACTTCGCGGCCTCGGCCTCCAGTTCGTTTGCGGGGCAAACCTTGGTTGCCAAGCCCACTTCCAGCGCCTCGCGGGCGGTTATCACGTCTCCCGTTAGAGCCAATTCAAGCACCTTTTTGGGAGACATAAAATTGGAAAAATAGGAAATTGCCACGGGGGGAAAGGCCCCCACCTTGATTTCCGACTGGCCGAATTTGGCTTCCTCGGCGGCCAGCACCAAATCACAGAATCCGGCCAGCTCGCAGCCGCCCCCCAGAGCAGCACCCTGAACCACCGCCAGGGTGGGGATTTCCAGTTGGTCCATGTTCAGAAAGACCCTGTGAAAGGTTTTTATCATCTCATCCACCTTGTCTTTCGTGTGTTCCCCCACGTCCACGCCGGCGGAGAAGGATTTGCCTGAGGCCCTAATCACAAGAAGTTTCAGCCCTCGTTGGGCATTCAAATTTTCCAAAGCAGAGTTAATCTCCCGCATCATCGCGATATTGATAACATTCAGAGGCGGCCGGTCGAGCGTCAGCTCGGCAACGCCTTCTTTGATTTCGAACTGAATATGCTGGAAGGGCATCAAACCTCCTGTATCAAGAATGACCTGGCATCACAGACACTGCCCGCCATCAATTCGTATCACCTCGCCGGTGATGTGGCGGGCCTTTTCGGAGCACAAAAAGGAGACGAGATGGGCTATCTCTTCCGGTCTGCCGAATCTCTTAAAAACGGTTTCATCGAGGGCCTGGTTTTTTATCTTTTCTGGGAGCTTATCGGTCATCTCCGTTTCGATGAACCCCGGGGCTACCGCATTGACATTGACGTTATAGGCGCCCAATTCCTTGGCGACCGCTTTGGTCAAGCCAATGACGCCCGCTTTGGCCGCCGCATAATTGGCCTGGCCGAATTTCCCCCGCAGGGCGTTAATGGAAGAGATGTTGACGATTTTTCCGAATTTTTGCTCTTTGAAAATCGGTGCGGCGGCCCGGATATAATTGAAACAGCCCTTTAAATCCGTATCCACGACTTCGTCCCACATTTGTTCAGTCATTTTCCAGACCACCCCATCCCGATTGATGCCGGCGTTGTTTACCAAAATGTCAAAACCGCCCATTTTTTCGACGACCAAGGCTATGATTCTTTCTGCTTCGGAAAATACAGATACATCGGATTCAAAATAAAGACATTTTCGGCCCAGTGATTCAACGGCCTGAATTACTTGCGGCGCTGCCGGGCCGACGTAGGTAAAAACCACGTCGGCACCGTTGGCCGCCAAGTCCAAGACGATGGCTCGGCCGATACCGGTGCTGCCGCCGGTGACCAATGCCCTTCGGTTTTTCAGCTCCATACAGTGCTTCCCGGCACTACGCGGAAGGGTTGCCCATTATTTCAGCTTGCCGCCGCACTTTCCGCAAAACTCGAATTCCTCCGGGATTCCTTTGGCCCCGCACTTTTTACAGGTTGAAGCGTATGGGCCCCACAAGAACTCGGAGGACTTCCCGTCCGCCGCTAACTTCCTTAATTTTCGGTAGTCCACTTTCCTTTTTTCCACGAAGGCCTGCATCCCCTCGTTCGGTTCCAGCGAGGTAAAATGCAAGGCCAGCCAGTCCCGGGCATGCCCGATGGTGGAGTGCCAGGCCAGCTCCTTCCAGAAGTTGACTTGGGCTTTGGTGTAACGGGTGCACTCTGGGAATTTGTCCAAGAGTTTCTGGCACATTTCCGCCACCGCATCGTCCAACTTGTCGTATGGAACCACCTGGTTCACCAGCCCCCATTCGAGGGCCTGTCTGGCCGGAATCCGTTCGTTCAGCAAAAGCATATAGCGGGCGCGGCGGTCGCCGGCTAAAAGCGGCAGCCATTGGGTCGCACCGCCGCAGGCCACGGAGCCGACGTTGGTCCCGATTTGACCCAAATAGGCGGATTCGGACATTATGGCCAAATCGCAGGCCATCTGGGATTCGTTTCCCCCGCCCACGGCCATCCCGTTTATGCGCGCAATCACGGGTTTGCCCAAATTGAGGATGCTTTCCAAATAGGTGCGGAAAAGCCCCATATATTTCCAGTAGTCGCGCGGCTTTTTGGTGTAAACGGTGGCGTATTCCTTCACGTCTCCGCCCGTGCAAAAGGCCTTGTCCCCGGCGCCGGTGAAAACCACGACCCCGATTGAATCGTCCCAGGAAGCGTCCTGAAAAGCCGTAGCCATTTCCTTGAGCGCCTGGGTGTTGTAGGCGTTGTAAAACTCTGGGCGGTTCAGGGTGACTTTGGCCACCCAGCCCTTTTTTTCATAAAGGATTTCCTTGAAATCACATTGTTTCGACGAGATCGGTTGAAAGCCGTTCATATCAGTTCCCTTCCTTTCTGGATACGGATGGAGCATCGGAAGATCATCAGCCGCATGTATATCAAGTGAGTCCACTCAGTTTAAATTACGGATGAGCACCCCTGAAGTCAACCACAATTGCCTCTCAAGCATAAGGGAAATTGATGCCCTTGGTGGCAAGGGTCTTACTGACCTGCTGAAACATTAGCAGGTAGATCAATTGCTACACGTTTGGCTGCCTTTCAACCACCTAATGAAATCGCACTATATCACACTGTATCGTACTCCATGGCACTGGATGGACTGGGCAGAGACTTTGTAAGTTCTTCATGTCGTTCGGCTTGTTCGCCCAACTTAATGTGACCCAACAAGCCAGCAGGGAAGGGGTTTTCGACGGTTAATAGGTTTTGCAGACCTCTGCCTTACCACTTGGCTAAGCCGCCGCGGATGAACAAATCTATCTCAAAAGCTGGGGATGCGCAAGTAATTCCGTGTTTTTGGTTCCGGGTTCACAGCTCATTCGGCCGGTCAGGCACAGGTTTTGTGGGAGGTGATTTTGGGTTTCATTCCCCCGCGTGGTGGCGGACGTCCCGGCCTTCCACGTAGTAAATGGCGTCCTCGGCGATGTTGGTGGCGTGGTCGGCAATCCGCTCCAGATGGCGGGAGATTAAGATAAGTTCGATGGCCCGCTCGATCGATTTGGGGTCGGAAAACATATAGGTCAAAAGCTCTCTGAAAATCTGGTCCTTGTAGGCGTCCACCTCGTTGTCCCGCTCCAAAACCCGCCGGGCCAACGGAGCATCTTTTTTTACAAAGGCATCCAAGCTGTCCTTCACCATGCCGGCTGCCACCTGGGCCATCCGGGGAATATCGATGAGCGGCTTTAACTCTGGCTTTTCAATCAACACCAAAGCTGCCTGGGTAATGTTGACCGCCTGGTCGGCAATCCGCTCCAGCTCGCCGGTGGTACGGAGCGTGGCAACGAGGAATCGCAAATCGGTGGCCATCGGCTGGTGCAAGGCCAAGAGTTTCAAACAGTCCTCGTCGATATTGAGCTGTTTATGGTTGACTTCATTTTCGGCCGGCCAGATCTCCTCCGTCAGTTTCGAATCCCGCTCGACCAAAACTTGCACGGCCCGGGAAATCATTCCCTCCGCCAACCCGGCCATCTGCACCAGTTTTTTTTTAATCGCCCCCAGTTCCTCGTCGAAATGCCTTTGCATCAGCCGAACCGCCCGGTGATGTAATCTTCCGTTCGCTTATCGGAAGGGTTGGTGAAAAGTTTCCGGGTGTCGTCGAATTCCACGAGCTGTCCCAGAAGGAAAAAGCCGGTGTAGTCGGAAACCCGGGCCGCCTGCTGCATGTTGTGGGTGACCAAAACGATAGTGTAGCGGGATTTCAAATCGAGCAAAAGCTCCTCGATTTTGGCGGTGGAAATCGGGTCCAGTTGCGAGCAGGGCTCGTCCAAAAGAAGCACTTCGGGATGGACGGCCAGGGCGCGGGCGATGCAGAGGCGCTGCTGCTGGCCGCCGGAGAGGGCCAAAGCCGAGCGTTCCAGCTTGTTCTTAACTTCTTCCCACAGGGCGGCCTGTTTCAAGCTTTCCTCCACGGAGGCAGAAAGCTTTTCCATGTTGCTTTCCCCGGCAATGCGCAGCCCGAAGGCGACGTTTTCAAAAATCGATTTGGGGAAGGGGTTCGATTTCTGGAATACCATCCCCACCTTCCGGCGGAGCACAGTGAAATCCGGCTTGGGGCGGGAAATCTCCTCCTCCTCCAGAAAGATTTTCCCTTCCCAGCGGGTGTGCGGAATCAAATCGTTCATCCGGTTCAAGCAGCGCAGAAAGGTGGACTTGCCGCAACCGGAGGGGCCAATGTAGGCGGTGATGCGATGCTCGTAAACCCGGCTGGTGATGCTGTCCAAGGCTTTGGTCTTGCCGTACCAGAAGGAAAACTTTTCGACCCGGATTTTTTCCTTTTCCGCCGCAGCGACCTCCGGCCGGCCGATAGCATCCAGCCTAAATTGGGGCAGTTTGGTCACCGTCTCGATTTCCTCGTTCACTAGTTCCATCAGCGTCCTTCGGCAAAGCGTTTTCGCAGCCGCGCCCGCAAGTATATGGCCAAAAGGTTTAAAAGAAAAGTCAAAGCCAAGAGCACAAAAACGGTGGAATACAAAATCGGCTTGGTCGCCTCCACGTCCGGCGACTGGGTGGCCATCACGTAGACGTGGTAGCCGAGTTCCATAAACTGGTCGTTCGGCTTGGTCGGCAGATAGGGAAGGAAATAGGCCGCACCGGTGAACATAATCGGCGCCACTTCGCCGGCCCCGCGAGAGACCGCCAGAATGACGCCGGTCAGAATCCCGGGAAGGGCGGAGGGGACGATAATCCGCCGCAGGTTTTGCAGCCGGGTGGCGCCCAAAGCCAACCCCCCTTCCTTGATTTCGCGCGGGACGGCTCGCAACGCCTCGGAAGTAGTGACGATCACCACCGGTAAAGTCAAAAGGGCCAAAGTCGCCGCCGCCCATATGATGGCCGGCTGGCCGTAGTAGAGCTCCCCTCCAAAGAAGAAACCATCCACCCCCCGGCCAACGAAATTGACGAAGAAGCCCAGCCCGAAAAGCCCGAAGACAATGGAGGGGACGCCGGCCAGATTGGCCACCGCCTGCTGGACGATTTTGACCATTTTAGAATCGGCCCGGGCGTATTCTTCTAGGTAGATGGCGGTCAAAACCCCCGCCGGCATAACCGCGATGGTCATCAAAAAAACCAAAGCCACCGTGCCAAAGATGGCCGGGAAAATCCCCCCCTCGGTCATCCCCATCGTCGGCTTGGCGGAGATGAATTCCCAGGAGAGCATATCCTTGCCGAACCAAAAGATGTTACCGAGAATGACGGCCAGCATTGCCAAAATGACCAGCATGGCGGCGGCCGAGAGGCCGACGAAAAGCTTGTCTTTCATGCCGCCCCCAAAAGCCGTTTTTTAACCCGCTGGATGTACCAGCTGCCGACCAGATTCAAAACGAAGGTGAAGGAGAAAAGCAAAACGCCAAGACCGAAAAGCAGCCGGTAATGCCCGTCGCCGAAGACCACTTCGGCCAGTTCGGCGGCGATAGTTGCGGACAGGGTGCGGATGGAGTCCCCCAAGCTGGCACTGACAATGGAGGCATTCCCGGAGGCCATCAAAACAATCATCGTCTCCCCCACCGCCCGTCCGAACCCCAGAACCAAGGCGGCGAAAATGCCGGGGAGGGCGGCCGGCAGCACCACCTTGAAGGCGGTCTGCCACGGCGTGGCACCGAGGGACAAGGAGGCCTCGCGAAACGCTTTCGGCACGGTGGCCAAGGCATCCTCCGTCACGGTGTAAATGATGGGGAGTACCGCGAGTCCCAAAGCAATTCCGGCGGCGGTGGCGTTCAGCCGCATGGTAAAACCGAAAAGCTCCTGCACCCAGGTGGCCAGAACCACCAAGGCGAAAAAACCGAGAACGACCGAGGGGATGCCAGCCAGAAGCTCCACCACCGGTTTGATGGCCCGCCCCAAACGGGGGGGGGCGAACTCGGAAGTAAAAATGGCAGCCAGAATGGCCAGCGGGGTGGCAAAAAGCATTGCCACGAAGGAGGCCTTTAAAGTGCCGATGAAAAGCGGAACCAAGCCGAATTTCGGGTGGTCGGAGACCGGCTGCCAGATGGTACTCCAGAGCTGGGAAAACTGGACCTCCTCCTTCATCCGGGGGTCGGTTAAAAGCGGGAAGGCCTCCTTGCCGATGAAGATGAAAAGAAAAACGATCCCCAAAATGGAAACCCAGGAGGAAAGATAGACCAGAAGCTCCACCCCGCGCTCGACGAGTTTTTTCTTGCCCATCTTTCCTCCAAGGTATATTTCCTCCCGGAGAGAATCAAGCGGAACTATTTTTCCGCATCCGCCGAGGTTTTGGCGCTTTTGACCGGGAAGTAGCCGACTTCGGAAACGACCTTCTGTCCTTCCGGCGAGAGCACCCAGTCCACCAGTTTCTTGACGTCGCCGGACGGTCTGGTGCGGAAATACCAGTACAGGTCGCGGGCCAAAGGATACTTGCCGCTCTGCACGTTTTCGAGCGTCGGGCCGTAGGCCGGGGCCCCCGCTTTTTCCGCCAGGGCGCACTCCTTGATCCCCTTGGCGTAGGCCGCGCCGCCGTAGCCGATGCCATTTTTGTCTTTCGATACGGCGTTCACCACGGCCGCCGTGCCGGGCAACGTGGCGGTCTGCGGGGCGAAGTCCGCCCCCATCAAAACGTTGTCCTTGAAGAAGACGTACGTGCCGGAGTTGTTTTCCCGGCCGTACAGGATGATTTTGGCGTCCGGCCCGCCGACGTCCTTCCAGTTGGTGATTTTGCCGGTGTAAATCAGCTTCAGTTGCTCGACGGTCAGCTTGTTCACCGGGTTGGACTCGTGCACGTACACGGCCAGCCCGTCCTTGGCCACCGGCAGTTCGATTCCCTGCGTGAAGTAGCGCTCTTTCATTTTGTTCTTTTCGGACGGTTTGATGGGGCGGGAGGACTGGCAGATGTCCGTGGTGCCGTTGATGAGGGCGGCGATGCCGGTGCCGCTGCCGCCGCCGGTGACCTGAATCACCGCGCCGGGGGTTTTTTGCATGTACTGCTCGGCCCAGCGCTGCCCCAGAATCACCATCGTGTCCGAGCCCTTCATCGTGATCATCTTGCCGGCCAGTCCCAACGTAAGGGAGCCGAAAGCGACCGCCAGAGCGATGGCCAAGGGTGCAAGTATTCGTTTCATTTCTCCTCCTTTTGGTTTTTTGGTTTCGCTTAAAAAGTATACACCCATTCCAAGGTCAGAATATTGTCCTTTTCATCTTCCTTGACGCTGTTCACCGTGACCGTGCCGGAACGGCTGGCCTCAAAGGCCTTCGGTATTTCATATACCAGCTTCAATTTGCTGGCGCCGTCCCAGAAGTAAATCAGACCAAAGCCGTAGGCGAGGAAATGGTCTTTGTCGATGTCCCGGTCCGGATCATAGTAATCCACCCGCGAAATCCATTGGAATTTTTCCTTCAGGTTCTGGGCCCAGACCACGCTCAAGCCGGCCGCGTTGCGAGTGGAATCGAGCGAGCGAAACGGCTTGGACTGGTTTTTCGGCTCCTCGGCCAAAACCCCCTCCGCTTTCAGAACCCCACCTCCCAATACCGGCAGCTCGTAGAAAAACTGGGCGTCCGCCCCGTAGCGGATTTTGTCGGTGGTGGAAGGTTGCTGGACGGGAATGGCCGAGTCGCTCGGGTTGAACTGCTTCCCCCAATAGCCGGACAAACCGAAATCGAGGCGTCCAAAACCGAAGGCGGCACGGGCAATTACATCTTTCCATTTGTTCGGATCCCGCACACCGAAACTGGCGTCCTCGATGCCGTTGCCGTTATAGAGCCCGGCCTGAAGGGAAAGATTGTATTTTCCCATCAAAAGAAACGGCCGCTCCAGCTTAATGCCCCGGTCCCGTTCCCCGGGAAACAGCGTGCGGGACCAACGGGCCCGTTCCGGAAATTCCCGCTTGGAAGAAGAAAAGTAAATTTCATAACCGAAAAGCCAGTTGAACTGCCCCAGCGTGGCAGTAACTTTGGAATGGGGTTCCGTTACGGCCACGTAGGCCTCTTTGAGCGAAACCCCGGAGGCGGAACCGTCGAAATAAACCACGCCCAAGGCGTTGGCCGTTGCTTGGTAAGTGGCCTTCAAGCGGCCCCGCCGGATAAAAAATCGGTTTAAAAGCTTGCCCTGATTACTTGATGACGTTGATACTGTTCCCTGTAACGGGGCGCTGGAAGCGTCATCGTGGTACTCATAACGGGCTTGCACGTAGCCGGAGATTTTCAGTTTTTTCAACCCGGCGATGTCACCTTCCGCAATACCCAACCGCTCTTCCAGCCCGGCGACTTTATCGGCCGTTTCGTTCATCCGCTCCTTCAAGCTGTCCGTGGCCGCATCCTGCGCCCAAAGTCCGGCCGGAGCCAGAAGCACCGCGGCCGCTAAAACTTTTATCGTTCCTCTCATATTTTGCTCCTCTCCACACTGTAGATACGCCGCTCATGTTGCCGCCAAATTACTCGAATGTTAAATCGGCGTTAACAAAAAAGCCGGCCCCGCCAAAGCGGGGGCCGGCTTTACCTTCGACAGGCTCATTCTGGAGAGGAGCAAGTCGAGAGGCGTCAATCGATTCGGTTTATACGCAGGGCAGGGGGGTCCCGCTAAAAACCCGATTGAGTTCGTTTACCACGTCGGACGGAGTAAGCTGTCCGTCGCAGTTAGTGTCGGCCTGGCAATAATCCTTGGCCAGGCCAGAGAAGACTGCGTTCAACTGCGTCACCACGTCGGCCGGGGAGAAGCTGCCGTTGTTGTCCAAATCCCCCCGCTGCAGGGTCAAAAACCCGTACTGGGCCAAAGCGGTCCAGCCGCAGAGCCAGTTGCCATCCGGGTAGGCGGCAACGTCATTAGGAGGAAAAGCGGCGGCAAAGGTAACCGAAGTGAACCATAGATCGCTCAAGGACGGATCTGGATAGCCGCCAGCCGCCGGGCTGCTTGACTGCGGCCGGGGATCCAAAACCCGAGCGTTGTAAGCGTGAGGGCGGCCGATAGCGGTCAGCATCGGGTCCACTTCGTCGTTGTTGTTGGCCGGATTGGTCAGATAAGCGGAAATACCATGCGCGCCGGGATCCACCACGCATTGCGGTGTCAATCCCAAGGCTCCCACCGCACCGCCGTTGCAGCCGAAGCGCCACCAGATGTTGTCAGTAGCCACAAAATCAGTCCCAACCACCGGCAGGGTGTTGGTGGCCTCATACGCCATCACGAGTTCGTCAAACTCCGTGAAGATGCTGTTGTGGAGATGAGGAGCGGCGTTGTCCCGGATGTGAAACCCCCGGTCGTTGGTGGAAAGAGGAGCTCCCACGCCCGAACCAATAAAGGTGCAATTATACCAGGTCTGCTTGGTAAACGGGGTTGTGGTGATCGGGTTTTCGGCGCCGTCATTTTCGGAGCCGTTGTTGCCCACCAAATCACTTATCAGCCGGAAGCCGAACTGAATCCGGCCGCGGTAGCCCTCGTCCGTATCGAAGCCGTCGTCGTCGCCATAGGAAGTGACCGCATACTTTATATCCGGCACTCCGCCGAAGAATTCGATGCCGTCGTCGGCGTTTCCAAAAACTTCAACGTAGTTGAAAACCGTTCCGCAGCCGACGCCGCCCAGGGTCAATCCGTTGATTTCGTTGTTGGCTTCCAAGACGCTGCCGCCGTGGCGGATGGAGACATAGCGGAGTTCGCCGGAGTTGTCGTTGTCATCGAACGTGGTGGTGTCGCCGCCGAGTCCGCCGTAGAGCGCGCGGGGGTCGGGCAGGCCGCCCACCAAGGGGATTCCCTCGATGGCCTCCTCGAATTTGCCGTCGGAAATGCGGGCCTGGCCCAGCATAATCAAGCCGCCCCAAAGCCCGCGGCTGTCCACCGTAAGGTCGGTCTGGGAATCGACCGTATCCAGGGTGGAAGTGAAGATAATCGGGTCAGCCTTGGTTCCCAGGGCGTTGATGTTGGCGCCGCTGGAGATAATCAGGGCCTTGGCGTTGGCCTGCGTGCCGGTGTCCCCCTTGACGATAGTGCCGGCTTGAATGTTCAGCGTGCCGCCTGATTCCAGAAACACAAAGTTCCGTAAAACATAAACCGTATCCTTGACCCAGTTATAGGTATTCCCGCCGGTTAAATCGGCGTCGAAAACATTCTTAGTTGGTTTGCCGGTGTCGGTGGTTCGCGCCCGAACGGAAGCCGCCAGTAGTATGAGCGCAAAAACCGACAACAGGATTTTGCGTAACATTATTCATTCCTCCTTCTTAACTTTCGGTTTTAAATTCAGCTATCGCTATTTCCAAGACCAAAAGGCCCGATTGGAAGTCCGAAGTGTGTTATCAAGCGGAAAGTGCGGGTTGAGCCGAACGGGTCCCGACCTTCCTAACTATCCCCTCCTTTCCTGTAAACATTCATCCTAATCCATCTGTAAACTACGAGGCAGGGGAGAAGCTATAATTTTGATGTTTCCTATCCGTGACGGTTGTGTGATAAATTGGTCATTTAGTGGGGAGGAGAAATCGCCGGCTTTGACCAAAGAAAAAGCCAACCACTTGCCGCAGGTTGGCTTGAAAGGAAAGCTTAGAGCGCTTTTAGGAAAAGCTTCTAATCAATGGCCCAGTTAAAACCAATGGAAAGGGTGCGCCCTTTTTTGTACAACTGTTGTATGTATTCCCTGCCTTTCAAGGTATAACTTCTTTTGTACTCCGAATCCAGCAGGTTTTTGACCGAGCCCTTGAAGGTAACGGAATTCCAAATCCGCTGGGAAAGTGTGAAGTCCAATTGTCCGCGGGCCTGTTCGAATATGTTGGGGGCATCCCCACGGTTGACCTCTGCCAGGCGCTCGCCAAAAACGTTATAAAGGAGGCTGGCCGTAGTTCCCGTCTTGTAGTTGCCGTAGGAAAGGTCCAAATTAAAGATATACGGGGACTGTCCCTGCAATTGCCGGGTCAATTTGGGGTTCGGGTCGAACGCCCGGATAATTGCAAGCTCCACGGAGTCGACGTCCACCTTGGAGTGCACCAAAGTAAAATTGGTTCCCACTTGAAAATGCTGGAGAAACGAACCCATTTTATCCAGCCGCTTGCGGACTTCCAATTCCAGCCCGTACACGTTCGCTTCCGGAACGTTGCGAGAGGATGTTTCCTTATGGCTGCCGGATTTGATTCGTTCAATCGGGTCTATGAACCGCTTGTAAAAACCGCCGATTGAATAAAGCTCGCTGGGGCGCTCGAAGTACTCCCAGCGCAAATCGTAATTGTGAATCAAAGTCCGCTTGAGGTTCGGGTTGCCGCCGTAAATGACGTCCCCGGCGAAATCGAAGGTGGAATAATCGGCTAGCTCCCGGAACTCCGGGCGGGCCAGCGTGCGGGAATAGGAGGTGCGCAAATTCATATCCGGGCGCAATTGATAAATTAAATTGGCGGAGGGGAGCCAGTCGTCGTTGGAAAGCCGGGCTTTTGCCAAGGAGGTATCCTTGCTGGCCACGTTCATCCGGGTAATTTCCAGACGGGCTCCGCCCGCGAAGCGGAGCTTGTGCAAAATCGGAAAATCTAACATTCCAAAAACGGCCGAAATATTCTGGTCGGCATCGTAGTTGCTGCGGCCCGTGTTCAACGCTTGCACGTAGCTGTTGAAAACATATAACCGGCGAGTGCTGTCGTAATGGGACAGACCGACGAATTCGTCCGAAAAGAAATATTCCGGGTCCCCCCCGTAGTCCGGGAGCGAAGTGTTGTTGGGATCCAAGAGAAATTCATAACCTCTTTCCCGGTAGGTGCGCTCCTTGCGCAAAAGCTGTCCGCCCAATTTCAGTTTGGCCCCCAAACCGGCCCATTGCTTGAAAGGAATCGAAAAATCGAGATTGAATTCGGCGTTATCCTCGTTCAGGTCGCGGTAATAACGTCTTGGCGTGAGATAGGCATTTGACTTGATGGTGTATTCCGTATCCGGCACCACCGAGTAATGGTTGGAAAAATACCGAATGTCCGGCTCGTCTTGCGCAGATTTGGCCAACGAGCCGCTCCAGTTCAAATCCACCCCCAGAAGGGATTGCAGAACGTGGCGCCCGCTAAGCTGAAAGGAACCCAACGAGCGTTCGGTGTATTGCAAAACTCGGCTTTCATAAACGTCACTCTCCCCCAATCCCCCCCCCTGCAGGAACAAACCGGAAAGCGTTCGGGCTACCGACTCGCCGCTCCGGTTGTACATATAGTTGGTTTTCAGTTCGTGTTTGGGATGGGGCTGATAGGTGAAATTGGCCAAAGCCCCCCAGACTACCTCGTCGGAGCTTTTGGAGTCGTTGAGAATAAAACTTGGATCCAGAGTGTCGGATTGGCTGGCAGAAGTCGGCAATTCATAGCGGGCGACCGTGCCGCCGGCGTAGGAGTTGAAACCGCGCGTATAGCTCAAGCTTCCCAAAAAACCGAGCGGGCGACCCAAAACTTGCAGTTGGTCTCCCAGCGAAAAGGCGAAGTTGCGATTCAAGGGGGCCATTTTCCTGGCGGGGGCCATATGGGAGTTGAAGGATTGGGATAAATAATTAAGTATTGCGGCCTGCTCCGAGTTCCTGCTGGCGGTCGTGAGGATAGGAATCACCACGTTCTTATCCTGCAACGGGTCGGGAATGCCCCGCGCGCCATCATCCATACCCAGCCAATCCTGATGGCCGCCCGGAGAGGTTAAAAAGCCCTCCTGCAAGCTGAACTGGGTGTTGTAGGCGCTGGAAAGGGAAAGGGAGGCGTTGAAATGGTCGGGATAGGACTTGGTGACCATATTCACGCTTCCGCCGGTGAAATTCCCCGGCTTGTCCGGCGTGTAGGATTTCACCGTGACGATGTTCTCGATCAAATTGGCGGCGAAAAGGTCCAGATGCACGGCCCGTTTGTTTGGGTCGGTGGAAGGAAGCTCGGCGCCGTTCAACTGGGTGGTGCTGTAACGTTCCCCCAAGCCCCGGACGTACACGTATTTGCCATCCACGATGGTTGTTCCGGTCACTTTGCTCATCGCCTGGGCGGCGTCCGAACTGCCCGTGCGGGACATTTCCTCCGCGCCGATGGCGTCGGAAACGGCGGCCGCTTTCTGCCGGTCTTTCAAAAGCCCGGCGGAGGAACCGCGCGAAACCTTGGCCACCACTTCCACCACTTCCCCTTCCACCTGTTTTATTTCTGGCTTGAGCGACAGATCCTGCTGGCTGGTTTCATTTCCGGCCAAGGCAAAGCCGCTGACGACCAGCGTGGCGTGTTCCGGATAGGTGGCCACCAGGGTGTGGCTGCCGGGGGGTACGTTGCGCAGGGTGTAGTTGCCGTTCAAATCCGAAAGCGCGCCGATGGTGGGGATGCTGCCTTCGATGAAGACCCGCGCGCCGATTATCGGTTCGCCAGTTTCGGCGTCCACGACTTTTCCGGTTATCCGCCCAGTCGGCGGCGGCGAAATGCTTTGGACCAAGGAGAGCTGCTCGGCGCTCAAAACCGCCGGAGCCAGCATCACCAAAAGCAGGGCAAACGCAGCGAGTAGTTTCTTCATTTTATCCTCCCATCGTTTAATTCATATCGTTCCGGTTTGAAACTCCGTTCTTCCGATTGGGAATCCGCAAACCGGGCACCGGGGAATTCCAAAAGCACGTATTCTCCGGTCAATATTTTGCCAACGACCTTCAAAAATTTTTCAGGCGAAAGTTCCTGCAACCCGTGGGAGAACCAGTAATCCTTGACGGGGCGGGGCCTTGGGCGGCCGTTCTCAAGCATGGGCGGTTTCCTCCCGACTCGTTCCTTTCATGGCATCCGCATCCGAAAAACTCCGGGCAAGCACTTTAAAGGCCTACTCGTGGTGAGGGTCGAAAAATTTTTTGCTACGGCGCTTTTGGTATACCAGAAGGGCCAGCCCCAAAATCAAGGCCAGCCCGGCGGCCAGAACCATTATGAAACAAAGCCCTCCCCGTTTGCCGGCGGAGTGGAAAATCTGTAGCCGGCGCCGCGTACGGTTTTGATGTAGCGGTTTTCCCCGAGGACCCGGCGCAAGCTCTGGCGCAGGCGTTTTACCTGCGCATCCACCACCCGGTCGGTCAAAACGGCGTCGAACCCCCAAACCCGGTCCAGAAGTTCCGTTCTGGATAACACCCGTCCTTTCTGGCTAGCCAAAACGTAGATGAGCCGGAACTGCAGGGCGGGGAGAAAGAGTGTTTTGGAACTGCGGGAAACCGATAGCTGGCGGGAATCGATTTCCAAATCGGCCGCTTTCAGCCGGCCGGCCTCGCTCTGGTAGCGGCGGCGGAAAATAGAGCGGACCCGGGCGGAAAGCTCACGGATGGAAAAGGGCTTGGTGACGTAATCATCCGCTCCCAGCTCCAACCCTTTCAGCTTGTCCTCCTCCGCCCCCTTGGCCGTAAGCATCAGGATAGGAATGGTCTTGGTTTCCTCCCGGCTTTTCAGGTAGCGGCATACGGAAAACCCGTCCAGCTTGGGCAAAAGCAGGTCCAAGAGGATTAAATCCGGGGAAAAGCGGAAGGTTTTTTCCACCCCTTCCTCCCCGTCGGAGGCCGTTTCCACGCAGAAACCCTCCCGCGTGAAAACGGAGGATAAAAGCCGCGACAAATCGGCCTCATCCTCGACGATAAGAAGCTTTTCTTGTCCCACGTCCCCGAAGCTCGGCAATTTTTGTTTCGGATTTGTGATTTCAATGTTAAATCGGCGTTACATAACTGCCGTGGGGTGCCGGCCGCTGCTTCGCCGCGCACCAAATCTATGCGAAGAAAAGGGAAAACAGAATGACCGGGCGGATTTGGAACCGGGTAAAAAGCAAAAAGGAGCGGCAGAGATAGAAGCAACAAAGTGGCCGAGCATCCTTGGGGAGGCGTTAAAAGACAGAGATTAGGTAGTAGTGAAAAGTGATTAGTCCGCCCTTAACCCTGCTCCTAAAACTACCCCCTCTGATTCTTCTAACCTCGTCCCCTCTAAATACAAGAGGACAAATTTTTATCGAGGCACAAAAAAGGGCCCTTGGGGAGTAGGACCCTTTAGCAAAGCCCCTTTTTATCTTAACCTGCTAAGGAGGCGTCTTTTCGGTGTCTCCAAGCTATAAAGCAGCCCTGTTACGCAAATGTGACCGGCGGATGGTATTTTGGTCATTTTGGGAAAGCTACTTTTTTATTTGAGGATTTCGTGAATATGGAAGTACGCTCCCATCGCATTTAGGGGGGAAGGAGAGGGAGTTAACCCGGAATGACGAGAGTAAACTTCGAACCTTTGCCCACTTCGCTTTCTACCTCCACCCGCCCGCCATGGGCTTCTGCGATGTGTTTGACGATGGAAAGCCCCAGCCCAGTGCCGCCTTCCTCTTTCGAACGGGATTTGTCCACACGGTAGAAACGCTCGAAGATGCGGCTTAAGTCCTGAGAGGGGATGCCGATGCCGGTGTCGGCCACGGTGATTTCGACGGCTCCGTCCGTCCGGGTAGCACCAATGGAGATTTTTCCTCTCTCGCCCGTGTAATGAACGGCATTCTCCAGTAGGTTTTTGAGGGCCACTTCCAGCTCCCGCCGGTCGCCGACCAGGGGAAGTTCTTCCGGTACATCGAGGAATAGGTTTTGCTTTTTGGCTTCGGCCTGCGGTTTTAAGGCGGAGAGCACCGCTTGCACAATTTCGCGAATCAAAACTTTTTCCGGTTTGAAGGTGAATTCCGGCGATTCCAATTTGGAGAGATGCAGCAAATCCTCTATTAGATCCCCCATCCGGCGGATGTTTTGATTGAGCGTTTGGAAAACCTGCGGGCGCTCCGGTTGGGCCACCAGCCCGTCCTCAAGCGTTTCGACATAGCCCCGGATGACCGCAAGGGGGGTGCGCAGTTCATGGGAGGCGTTGGCCACAAAATCCTTGCGCACCTGTTCCAGCCGGTAGGATTGGGTAACGTCGCGGAAAACCGCCACCACCCGCACGGATTTTCCCTCATCGGAGGAAGCCAGTTGGATTTCAACCACCTTATGGGTCGGGAAGGTTTCCTTAATTTGTACGGCCGTGTTTCCGCCGTTTTTCAAAACTTTTTCAAAAGCGGACAAAAGCGCCGGATGGCGGAAAACGAGGTGAAAGGGCTGTCCCCTCGGGTCGGCAGCGAGGCGGAAGATAAAACGGAGCGCCGCGTTGGCTATTATGATTCTTCCCTCCGCATCGGCGGCCAGAACCCCCTCCGACAGGGCCTCCAGGGTGATTCCCTGGACCAGTTTCTGCTCCTTCAATTGGGAAAGCGTTTGTTCAAGTTCGCCGGCCAGTTCATTCAAGGCCCCCCCCAAGGCCGAAAATTCATCTTTGCCGGTGGCGGCGGCACGGGCCGAAAAATCCCCCCGCTTCAACCGGTCAATGACGGTTAAAAGGAGGCCCACCGGCTGGGAAAGCCAGTAGGAAAACCAGATGCCGATGCTCGTCAGCAAGAAGAAGAGGAGCAAAAGAAAAAGGAAAATTGAGCGCCGGATGCCCGCAAGGGCTTGATTAACTTCCGTGAGTGGCCGGGCCAGGCGAACCACACCTGTCAACCGCCCTTCGCTCGCAACCGGATAGGCCAAATAAAGCATGTCCGTACCAACCGTGCTGGAAAAACGGATGGAGGAACCGACCACACCCGAAAGGGCCTGGACGACCTCCGGGCGGCCGGCATGGTTTTCCAGCGCTTTCAGCGCCTCTCCCGATTCGTGGCTGTCCCCCCAGACCCGTCCAGAAGTGTCGATAAGGGTCACCCGAAGAGCCAAAAGCGTTCCATAGGAATCCGCCAGCGAATCCAGTTTTTCGTACGTTGGCACCCCAAGCGGTTTTTCAACCAGCGCGGCAAGCAGGCGGGCTTGCGGTTCCAGAGAGGCCTTCAATTGGACCAGCCAAAAATCCCGCACCAATTTTTCCACCACGGTCGTGCCCAAAACAAAGAAAAGTGTAAAAAGGAGGAGCAGAAGCAGAATCAGTTTTAGGCGGAAACCGAATCTCACGGTTCCTCCTCCAGCCGGTAGCCGTAGGATTTGACCGTCACCAAGGCCTTTTCCAGTAGGGGGATTTTTTCCCGTAGGCGGCGGACGTGTACGTCCACCGTGCGTGGCCCGCCCGAAAAATCGGCACCCCAGACCCGGGATAATATCCGCTCGCGGGACAAAAGCTTGCCCCGGTTCTCCAAAAACAGTTTCAAAAGCCCAAATTCCTTCGCTGTGAGCTCCAACTCTTCTTTCTTATAAAAAACCTTGTGCCCTTCGGCATCCAGTCGCAGGGGGCCGTAGGCGATTTCAAGTATTTCTCCGGAGGATTTTTCGGGAAAGGCGGCGCGGCGCAGAAGCGCTTTGACGCGGGCCGCCACTTCGCGCGGGGAAAAGGGCTTGGTGACGTAGTCATCCGCCCCCAGCTCCAACCCAACGATGCGGTCGGCTTCATCCCCTTTCGCCGTCAAGATTAAAACCGGAATGGAAGAGAGCTCCGGCTTGCCGCGAAGTTCCTTCAAGACCGAAAGTCCGTCCCGGCGGGGAAGCATCAGATCCAGAATTATCACATCCGGTTTTTGCGCTTCTGCGGCCTCCAGCCCCTCTTCGCCATCCTTGGCCAAAACGACTTTGTACTTTTCCTTTTCCAGATAGCGCCACAGAAGAGAGCGGATATCGGCGTCGTCCTCCACCACCAAAATCGATTTCGGCTTCACGGCCGGAAAGATGGGGCTTAAAATCATTTTTACAAGGGGGGACGGCGGATTGGGGCGGCCGGATTTCGTGCCGCACGGCTAAACGTTTGCCCCCAAGCCGGTTGCCTGCGTCGAGAAAAAGGGGCTAAAGACCGAAACTTTTCTTGACGATAGCTTGATTGTAGTATATCTTGCTACTAACATACTCAGTGGAGGGACTGTATCCGCTGGTGTGAAAAGGAACCATGGAGCCCGAACGAAACGCGAAAATACCGAAGGACGGCCGATGCGCCGTCCGGGTAGAATCGACAAGACTCCCGGGTCTGTGTCCAAACAAACCCCTCAATTTTACGGAGTGCCAATGAGACATCTTCCCGAGCCGTTTAAAATCAAGGTCGTTGAGCCCATCAAAATCACCTCCCGTGCCTACCGCCAAGAGGCCATCCGAGAGGCCGGTTATAACACATTTTTGCTGAAAAGCGAGGATGTTTACATCGATTTGCTCACCGATAGCGGCACGTCCGCCATGAGCGACGCCCAGTGGGCGGCTTTGCAAATGGGGGATGAGGCGTATGCCGGCAGCCGGAACTTCTACGATTTGGAAAGAACCGTACGGGAGACCTTCAGCTACCGTTACTTCGTCCCCACCCATCAGGGGCGGGCGGCGGAACATATAATGTCGAAGCTATTGATCAAGCCGGGGGAGTATGTACCCGGCAACATGTATTTCACCACCACCCGGCTGCATCAGGAGCTGGCAGGGGGAAAGTTTGTGGACGTCATCATCGACGAGGCGCACGACCCGTACAGCCCGCACCCCTTTAAAGGGAACATCGATTTGACCAAGATGCAGCGGCTGGTGGATGAAGTGGGAGCCAAGAAGATTCCCTACGTCAGTTACGAAACTTGTGTCAACATGGCTGGCGGACAGCCGGTTTCGATGGCCAATCTCAGAGAGCTGCGGGTTTTTTGCAACCGGTATGGCATAAAAATCATGCTGGACAACACCCGCACGGTGGAAAATGCCTATTTCATTCAGCAGCGGGAAGAGGGATACAGCCGGAAATCCATAAAGGAAATCGTGTACGAACTCTGTTCGTATACGGACGGCTGCACCTGTTCGGCCAAGAAAGACGGGCTGGTGAACATCGGCGGCTTTCTGGCGATGAACGACGAGGATTTCTACATCCAGTCCAAGGAGCAGTGCGTCATTTATGAAGGGTTGCACACCTACGGGGGAATGAGCGGGCGGGATATGGCGGCCTTGGCACAGGGAATTCGCGAATCCGTGGCGACCGATAACTACATCCGCTATCGGGTGGAGCAGACCCATTATCTGGGCCAGCTTTTGCTGGAAGCAAAAATTCCCCACGTCATCCCGCACGGCGGACATGCCATCTTTTTGGACGCCAAGGTGTTTCTGCCCCATCTTTCGCAGGAACAACTCCCGGCCCAGTCGCTGGCGGCGGCCATCTACGTCGAGACCGGCGTGCGCACGATGGAACGGGGGATTGTTTCCGCCGGACGGGACCCGCAGAGCGGCGAAAACAGAAAGCCGGAACTGGAACTGGTCCGGCTGACCCTGCCGCAGCGGGTGTACACGCAAAGCCATTTGGATTACGTGGCGGAAGGGATCATTGAACTCTACAAGAATCGGGAAAAAATCAAAGGGCTGCGTTTCGTTTTTGAACCGAAAGCCTTGCGCTTTTTCCAGGCGCGCTTTGAGCCTGTGGAGACCGTGCGCGTCGGCTGTCTTGAAGACGGTGCCGTGGCGGCGAGGAGATGAAGGCTCGATGGCTGGTTTTGAGATAGTCGGGCGACAGGACTTTTCCGAGGTCACCTACCTCCTGGAAATCCGCCACCCCATGCTGGCACGCGCCGCCCAGCCTGGGCAATTCGTCATCGTGATGGCCCGCCCGGAAGGGGAGCGGATTCCCTTGACCATCGCCGACTTCAACCGGGGCGCCGGCACTATAACACTGGTCATCCAAGCCGTCGGTAAAACGACGCGAGAGATGCAGCAGAGTTGCCGGGTTGGGACAACGCTATACGCTTTGGTCGGCCCGATGGGGCTGCCCAGCCCCATCGGCAGGGCTAAAAAAGTACTGTGCGTGGGGGGTGGTTTAGGGGTGGCGCCGGTTTTTCCGCAGGCCCGGGCATTCAAGGAGGCCGGGGCGTACGTTTTCGGCGTCATCGGCTTCCGCAGCAAAAATCTGGTTTTCTGGAAGCGTAAGTTTCGCACTTGGTGCGATGAGTACCTCCTCTGCACGGATGACGGCTCGGCGGGAATAAAAGGGACGGTAACGGAGGGGATTAGGCAGGCGATAGAAAAACATCCCGATATCGAGGAATGCGTTGCCATCGGTCCGCCGGTGATGATGAAAGCGGCGACCGAGGCGACCCGTCCCCATAAAATCAAAACCGTCGTGAGTTTGAATCCCCTGATGGTTGATGGCACCGGGATGTGCGGTGGCTGCCGGGTGAAAGTGGGGGGAAGGGTGAAATTTGCGTGCGTGGATGGGCCTGATTTTGATGCCCATCAAGTTGACTTTGATGATTTGACCAGCCGGCTTAAGCGCTTTGCCGAAGAGGAAAAGGCGGCTTTGGAGCGCTGGTCGGAGAACTGCCGTTTGGGGCGGGTTGCGGTTTCCTCACCCTCGGGTGCCGGACTTGACCGGAAACGGAGTGCGTGATGGCCAAGAAAAAAACGATTCGCACCATTCCTCAAAAACGGACACCGGTTCGCGAACAGGAGCCACGAGAACGGACTAAAAACTTTGCAGAGGTATCCACGGGCTACCGGTTGGAAGAAGCGCTGAATGAGGCCGAGCGCTGTCTTTTGTGCCCGGATCAGCCCTGCATCGCCGGCTGTCCGGTCGGCATCAACATTCCTGGTTTCATCCAGAAAATAACGGAGAAAAATTTCCGCGGCGCGTACGAAATCATCACCGCCACCAATTTGTTGCCGGCGGTCTGTGGCCGGGTTTGCCCGCAGGAGACCCAGTGCGAGGCGGTTTGCACGGTGGGGGAAACCTTGGAGCCGGTGGCCATCGGCCGGCTGGAACGTTTCGTCGGCGATGCCGCCATTGACGGGGGCTGGTCGGCCATTCCCTATATTGAATCGAACCGCTTCAAAGTCGGCATTGTCGGCTCCGGGCCGGCAGGAATGGCCTGCGCCGCCGATATGGCCAAGGCGGGCTGCGCTGTTACAGTCTTTGAGGCGTTCCAGGAGCCAGGGGGCGTTTTACGCTACGGAATTCCGGATTTTCGGCTACCCAACGTAATCATCGACGCCGAAATAAGAAACTTGGCCAAGCTTGGGGTGAAGTTTGAGTGCAATACGCTGGTGGGACGGCTTTTCACCATTGAGCAGATGATTGATGAGTTGGGCTTTGACGCCGTCTTCATCGGCACGGGGGCCGGTTATCCCACCCTGCCGGGCATTCCAGGCGATTCGCTAAACGGTGTGCTTTCCGCCAACGAACTATTGACCCGTTGCAATCTGATGCGGGGGCGGGATTTTCCGGCCTACGATACGCCTTTGCCGCGCGGGCGACGGGTGGCGGTCATCGGCGCGGGGAATACGGCGATGGACGCGATGCGGGTTTCGCTGCGTTTGGGAGCGGAAAAAGTATTCTGCATCTACCGTCGCAGCCGGGTGGAATGCCCGGCTCGAACCGAAGAGGTGCATCATGCCGAAGAGGAAGGAATCGAATTTCATTGGCTGACCAATCCGGTCGAGGTTTTGGATGACGGCAAGGGAGGGGTGCGCGGGTTTCGTTGCATCCGTATGGAGCTGGTGGAGCCGGATGAATCGGGACGGAGGCGCCCAATTCCGATTGCGGGCAGTGAATTTGAAATAGAATGCGATTTGGTGGTGTTTGCCATCGGAACCAACGCCAACCCGATTATCGGCCAAACCTCCAAACTGAAGCTCAACAAGCGGGGATATATCGAAGCGGATGATAATCTGGCCACGTCGATGGCCGGCATATTTGCTGGAGGCGACATCGTCACCGGCGCGGCGACGGTTATTGAAGCGATGGGGGCGGGAAGAAAGGCGGCCAAGAGTATGAAGGCCTATTTGGGTCTCCGCGAACCCGAGTCATTTTACAATGCGGGCGAAAAAGTTGTGAAATATTTTGGAATTGATGAGAGAGAAAAGAACTTCGTGCGCATCCGTGTTGCGCCGGCTCCTGGCAAAGAGCCCGCCGCCGTTTCTTCCGCCGAACACGCTATGCCTACCTCGGCTACAGGGAAAAATCCATGAGCGGAACGAACAATCAAAAGCCGACCGCCGCGAAGGAAGGCAAAAAGAAGCTCACGTCACTAAAAGAGCACATTGTCGAAGTCATCAGCGACTCGGGGGAAGGAGCCCAGCGTTGCGGCCAAGCATTCGGCGCCATCGCCGCGCGGATGGGATACGGCATCTGGACGGTGGAAATCATCCCCGCGGAAATCCAGCCGCCGGCCCGCAGCGTGGAAGGGGCCAGCGGCAACCGCATCCGCTTGGCTTCCAAGCCGGTTACCAACGGCGGGGACGAAGCGGACTTGGTGGTAGCTTTCAACGAGCAGGTTTTGTGGGGCCGGGTGCGGGCCGGAGAGTTGAAGAAAAACTGCATCATTCTTTTGGAAGAGATGTGGCGGCACGATCCGGATCCGAAAATCGTCAATGCCTACTCCGAAGCATTCGTGCGCTTTACGGCATCCGGTTACCGCGTGTATGAAGTGCCGATGGAGCGGGAGTGCCGCACGTTGGTTTCCGATCCGCGCCGCGGAAAAAATATGTTTGCCCTAGGAATGTTGGGGAACCTTTACGGCTTTGATTTAGAGTTGGCCAAGGACCAGATTGCACTGACCTTCGGAAAGAAGGCGGCAAAAGTTATCGAGACGAATATAAAGCTGCTCGAAGCAGGTTACCGCTGGGCGGAGACGCATCTTAATTTCGGCTTCCGTATTCCGGCCATGAAAACATCGGAACCGCAAATTGTGGTAAATGGCAATACGGCGTTGGCGCTCGGAGTTCTTGCTTCCGGAATGGAAATCTGCGCAATGTATCCGATCACCCCGGCCACTTCCTCTTCGCATTACCTTTCGGATGTTTTCGAAAGAGTGGGCGGGTTGGTTCACCAAGCGGAGGATGAAATCGCCGCCTGCTCGTTTGCCATCGGCGCCTCCTACGCCGGAAAATGTCCGGTCACCATTACTTCCGGCCCGGGCTTTTCGCTGAAACAGGAGGCCATAGGGCTGGCGGTAATGGCGGAAATCCCGCTCGTGGTGGTGAATGTTCAACGGGGCGGGCCGAGCACCGGCCTGCCAACCAAGGCGGAGCAGGGTGACCTAATGGCGGCGATGTTCGGAAGCCACGGGGACGCCCCCAAGGTTGTGATGGCGGCTTCTACTATTGAGGATTGTTTTTATTCAATGATTACAGCCCGCAAAATCGCCGAGGCGTTCAATATGGTCGTCATTGTGCTTTCCGACGCCAATTTGGCCACCGCCCAGACCCCTTTTCTCAGGCCGAGGTTCAACGAAAGCTGGTTGGCGCCGCCGGTGGACCAGACGCCGGTCGAAGTTGGAGCAAAGCCGTATGACTGGCACGCGACGACCGGGCTTGCGCGCCGGTTTGTTCCCGGACAGCTGAACGGGATGCACACGCTCACGGGCCTGGCCCACGACCGGGCCAGCCATGTGGCCTATGACCCGGAAAACAACGAGCGGGGCCTTCACGCCCGCAGTTTGAAGCTCGCCGCCCTGCAAAAAACCTTGAAATTGCCGCCGCTTTTTGGAGAAGATAAGGGAGACCTCTTGGTCATCGGCTGGGGAAGCACCAAGGGAGCGATTGAAGAAGCAGTTGGTCGGTTGCAAACTGAAGGGCATAAAGTATCCTCGCTACATTTGCGATTTCTGCAGCCGATGCCTTCCGGCTTGAAGGACCTGATGGCTGGTTTCAAAAAAGTGATGACCATCGAAGGAAACTGGTGTGACCGACCGGAGGATGAAATCATTGATGAAAACAACCGGCGCTTCTCATCGGTCGCATTTCTTTTGCGCGCCCGCTATCTGGTGGACGTCGATTGCTGGAGTGAGGTACGCGGCCAACCGATAAAGCCGGACATCATCTACCGCGTGCTTCGGGAGCAGCTTAACGGGAAGGGAAATACAAAATGACCACCGATGTTGCCTGTTTGTTGCGGGCCTGCGAAGAGCGCCGGACGCTGGAGGATTATCAGGGCGGCGTGCCACGCTGGTGTTCCGGCTGCGGCGACAACGCCATTTTGACCGCCGTCCAGAAACTCTGCCGGGATGAAAATCTGCGCCCGGAAAAAACGGTTTTTGTTTCCGGCATCGGCTGTTCCTCCCGGCTGCCCCATTATATGCGGGCCTACGGCTTCCACGGCATCCATGGGCGGGCTCTGCCGATTGCCGAGGGAATCAAAATGTCGCGGCCCGATTTGGACGTCTTCGTCACCACCGGCGACGGCGATTGCTTGAGTATCGGCGCCGCGCACTGGATACACGCCTTGCGTTACAATATGAACTTGACCATGTTTCTGCATGACAATCAGATCTACGGGCTCACCAAAAAGCAAGTCTCGCCGACTTCGCCCCGGGGTTTGAAAAGCAACACCACGCCCCGTGGCAGCACGCTGGAGGCGCTCAACCCCCTCACTGTCACTTTGGGGGTGCCCAATGTATCCTTCGTGGCCCAGGCGGTGGACTGGATTCCGGAGGTGCTGTACGATTTGGTCAAGGCCGCCTTTCATCACAAGGGGTTTTCCTTTCTGCGCATTCTTCAGCGCTGCCCGGAATGGCTGCCGGAGCAGTTTGCCCCTTGGATTTCCGACCCGCAGCGCCTCAAGTTGCTGCATCACGAAAAGGGAATTTCGTTGAGTTCAACTTTAGCCAAAGTTTACCGAAATCAAGAACGGCACGATCCCACCGATATGAACCGGGCTCGGGAAATTGCATCGCAATTCGACCCGATTCCGGTCGGGATTCTTTATCAGAATCCCGAAGTTCCCTGTTACGAAGAACTGCGCGCCAACGGGCCGTTGCGCACGGCGGAGCATATTCGCAACGGACTTGAAGCGGAATTTGACAAATTCACCATCTGGCCGGAGGAGAAAAAGGAAGCCCATCAGGCGGCGTATGGCACAAACGGGCAGAGTGATGAATAGTTTAACCCAGAGCCAGCTTGCCTTTTATTTGACCGGCCAAAAAGAGGGTGCGGAAGAGCTTGGGCTGTGCCCTGCGCTTTTGGCTTCGTACCGTGATTTGACCCGGCTGCGCTATGATTTTCCGCTCGTATTGACCGCGGACGGCAAGGGAGAGGCGGGTGTCCGAGGCCTTTCTGAAATTATAGATGATATTCGGCGGCAGGTTGCGGAGGGAGAAGAGGGGCTTCGGATAAATCGACACATCCTCCGGCTGGAAGAGGAAATTCGGCGCATGATGATGGCTGGGGCTTCTGGTTCATTGACTACGTTGTGGAATCGGACTGCCGAGCGCCTCGGCGTGCGCGAAAGCCCCCTTTTGCGGGACAGTCTGGACCGGGCGCGGGCCGCTCTGCGAGTCGAAGGGGACGTAATCGATTGCGACGCCAACTTGCCGGAGCGCTTGCTACTTCACTTTTGGCAGGAAAAGCAGAAAGAGAAAGCCGTACAGTTTCAAAAAGAAATCGCCCGCTTGTCCCATCAGCTTTCGGAAATCCTGCGGGCTGACTATGTCCGTTCGGCGGCGGGTACAAGCGCCCAAAACCTGCAGGACTCGTTCGGCCCCCTGCATTCAGGTGACTTTGACTTTGCCCAGATGTCCCGCCTTTTGACAAATTCCCGACCGGCGCACGGTTTGTCGGAAAGCCGCCAGCGGCGCATTCTCGGTCTGCTTTCCATTTTTAAATCCCAGCGCTTTTATCCAAACGCAGATACCAACAACAAGGAGGGCTCCGGATATTCGTTTGTTTTTGACGGCGCCCGGGCCGCTTTGGCGGCCTATCGGGAACGGATGCCGTCCTTGACGGAGTTGGCCGGAGCCCTTTTGGCCGCCAAACTGGAAGTCACCGGCGAATACAACGAAGTCCTGCACGATTCCTATTTCAAAACCTTCAGCGCCGAGCAACTGGATCCGCAGGAGTTGACTGTTTTCCCGGATTACTTCCTTCACATTCATGCGGACCGTCTGGATGCGGAGGAAACCGCCGCCCTGACCGAAATTCATTCCACTGGCTTACCGATGAAAGTGCTTTTGCAGACCGACGACATTCTGGAAGGCCCGACTTTGGGCGGCCGCCAGTTTGGTTTGGCGCGGCGCAGTCGGCCACTCGTGCAACTGGCTTTGGGGCTGAATGAGGTCTATGTTTTGCAATCCGCCAGTTCCCATCTGTACCAAATGCGAGATGAACTGCTGCAGGGGTTCGCCTGTTCTGGAGCGGCGTTATTCCACATTTTCTCCGGTGCAACCAAAACGGCCGGCCACCTTCCAGCTTATCTGGTGGCCGCGGCGGCCATGGAGTCGCGGGCCTTTCCGGTTTTCGTTTACGACCCAACCGCCGGCGCGAATAGGATTGGGCGTTTCCGGCTCGAAACCAATCCACAGACCGAACAGGATTGGCCGATTCAAAAACTTTCCTACGAAGATGACAAATATCAAAAAGTCACCGAAGAGCTTCCATTTACTTTGGCCGATTTTGTGGTCATGGACGGTCGCTTTGCAGGACATTTTACCAATATCCCGAAGGAAGAGTGTAATGGAACTTTGGTCCCCATTAATGATTGTCTAAACAGTTCCGGTACGGGAATGCCGGAAAAACTCCCCTCCCTTTTGATGGTCGATGCGAACAATCGGCTGCAAAGAGTTCTGGTGGATGAAAAATTGTTGCGGGAGGTCCGACGTTGTCTTGAAACGTGGAGGAATTTACAAGAACTGGCCCAGCCCCATGCTACAATATCTGGTGCGCCGCCAGAAGCTGTAAAAGAGGTGCCAAGCATCCCGGCGCCAAGTGCGATACCAGTGCAACCGCCTGACGCCACACCGGCCGCCGCTCCGTCGGAAACCAAAGCGGAGGTTTCATCCGACGACCCCTATATCGAAACTCCCCGTTGCACCACCTGTAACGAATGCACGAACATCAACAACAAGATGTTCGCCTACAATGAAAACAAACAGGCCTACATCGCCAATCCGGATGCCGGCACGTACGCCCAACTGGTGGAGGCGGCCGAAAGCTGCCAGGTCGCCATCATACATCCGGGCAAGCCCCGCAACCCTAACGAGCCCGGCTTGGAAGAACTGCGGCAACGGGCTGAACCCTTTCGGTAGTCCTCGGACTTGATTTAAAGCAACTACCGCCCGCTCAAAGCCGTTCCTCTTGGCGTCCTTGGGCTTACGGGTCTTGGGGGTTTTAAAAATATTCTTGACAGGATTCAGCGGGCGTCGTATCATATATGGAGTCAATGGAGCAAATGACTCCATTATAGAACGGAGGCGAGATGCAACGCCGGCAGAAAGGGTGGGGCGAAAAGCCAGGGCTCGAAGGTGGGGAGGGTGACGTATGGCTGTAGGTGGAAATAGGAGAGGGGTGATAGGTTGGCATCTCCTATGCCGGGGGCTTTTCGCCGTTTTGTTGCTTCCGGTAATTGCCCATGGCGACAAGGATAAACCGAAGCTAAGCGGCATAACGATGCGCGCGTACCACCTGCTGTACCCGGATTACAGCCAGACGTTCACCGTGGGGCTGAATCAAAAAGTCCAACTGGCGGACACCAACTTGTTCGCGGCGGTTGAAGAATTCGTCCCGCATTTTGCCATCGACACGGTGACCCACAAGGTGTTCACGCAGTCGCAAGAGCTAAGAAACCCGGCCTTCAAGGTGGGGATTTACGTCGGCACGGAAAGAAAGGAGGAGCAGTGGGCTTTCTTCAAATTTGCCGTGCCCCATTTCACCCGCCAGACCGGGCTGCGCTTCGAGGTCTTGAAATTCAATTATAACGGCAAAACCTACCGTCGGGAAAAATTGAAATGAAACGGCTGGCATGGAAAATCCTTGTCCCCACAGCGGCTCTCGCCATTGGATTTTCTGTACCCGCTTTTTCCCAAGGGAAAACCTGTTACGACTGCCATACCAAGGCCAAACAGGAATACAAAAAGAAGTTCGTGCACGCCCCGGTGGCCAAGGGGGATTGCGAATCGTGCCACGACCGGCACGGTTTTGCCCAGCGGCTGGTTTTGAAAAAAACGGGGGCGGAACTCTGCTACACCTGTCACGCCGAGACCAAGGATAAATTCAGCGCCGGAACGGTCCATCCGCCCGTTTCCGAAGGGGCGTGCACCGCCTGCCACAATCCGCACGCTTCGGACCAAAAAGCGCTGCTCCGAATGATTGATGGCGGTCCCGTTTGCTATGCCTGTCATGCGGAAACGAAAAACCAAGCGGCTTTGGCCGTCCAGCATGCCCCCTTTAAAAAACAGGAGTGCGCCAGCTGCCATTCAGCCCACAACTCCCCCAATCCCAAACTTTTGACGCGATCGAGCGGGGAACTCTGCGCTTCCTGCCATTCCCCCGCGGATAAGAAGCATTCCGAAACGCACGCCAAATTCGGGGCCAATAATTTCAACTGCACGGACTGCCACTCCCCGCACGCCTCGACAGAAAAGCATTTGCTTAATGGAAAAGCCCACCCTCCGGTGGCGCAAGGGGAATGCGAAAGCTGTCATAATCTTCCGAAAAGTGGGGAAGCCGTTCAACTCGTTGAACCGGTGGAACAACTTTGTTTAACCTGCCACGATCCCGTCAGCCATGACCTGACATTGAAAGGCAAGCATCCACCGGCAAACGATAAACAGTGCACCACCTGCCACCAGCCCCATTTTTCCGGTCAAGACCATCTTTTGTTGGACAAACAAAAGACCTTGTGTCTGACCTGCCACGACAATTTGGAGAAACAGGGAAAAGACCCCTCCGTGCATGCCGCCTTTGCGGAAGGAAGCTGCAGCAGTTGCCACGAGCCGCACGGTTCCTCTGAAGAACATCTCGTAAAATCGGCAGGCAATGAAATGTGCCTTGCCTGCCATAAGGAAATTGAGAACCAGACCCGTTCGGCTTTTCCGCATGCTGCAATAGAACAAGCCAATTGCCTGGGTTGTCACAAGCCACACTCCTCCAAAGAGCCGGTCCTGTTGGCAGATAAGGAAAAGGCAATCTGTTTGGGTTGTCATGAAGATATGGGTGAGTTGGATAAAAAAGAGGTTCAGCATCCGCCGTTCAGCCAGGGGGCCTGCGGAGCCTGCCATGCTCCCCACGGTTCCCCGTTTGCCAAATTGGCGCGGGGAGAACAGTTAAAGGTGTGCGCTTCCTGCCATCCGGCGGTGGTGAAAAAATCGCAGGAAAAGGAACTGCACGCACCGTTCAAGGAGAATAATTGCCAGGCCTGCCACAATCCCCACGCCGCGGATTCAAAAAACTTGTTGGCGGCGGAAGAAAAGACCGCCTGCCTTACCTGCCACAAAGATAAGTCGTCCCAATTTGAACAGAAATTTTTGCATACGCCGGTAGCCAAAAACGAATGTTCCGGCTGCCACGAGCCGCACGGCGGCGGGTTCGACAAGCTGTTGAAAAGCAAGAGTGAAGATTTGTGCTATACCTGCCACAAAGTGGAGCAAAAGAGCTTTGCCCAGGGGACCGTGCATGCGCCGGTGGCCGAAAAGCAGTGCCTGGCTTGCCACAGCCCGCATGGTGGCCCGTTCAAAAACGGCCTGACTTCACCCGTGCCGGAGCTTTGCGCTTCCTGCCACGATTTGGCGCAGAAAAGTTTAAAGGAGGCGCATAGCGGCTATCCTTTGGACAGCGCCAATTGCACGAGCTGCCACAACCCGCACGCCTCGCCTGAAAAGAAGCTGCTCACGGCCCAAAAGCATCCTCCCTTTGCCGAAAAAAGCTGCGATGCCTGCCACGCCCCGCCGGATGAAAGCGGCCAGGTCAAATTGACGGCGCCGGTACAGGAGCTTTGTTTAACCTGTCATTCCGGTCAAGAAGCGGATTTGAAGAAGCCGGTCGTACATTCACCCGTCAAGTCCGGCGAGTGCCAGAGTTGCCACAATCCGCACGCGTCGAGTTTTCCCAAATACTTGAACGACAAAATGCCGGATTTGTGCTTCAGCTGCCACGAAGGGGTCCGAAAAGAAGCCGCGCAGGCCGTGGTGCATCCCCCCGTCTTGGAGGGGAAATGCCTCGATTGCCATGAAAAACATTCCTCCGCTTCCCGCGGACTCTTAGCCAAACCGGCTTTAAAATTGTGTCTCTCCTGCCATACTGATTTGGAAAAGCGGTTCAAAACGGAGACCCTGCATGCGCCGGTGGCACAGGGGCGCTGTTTTGCCTGCCACCAGCCGCACGGCTCGGCCAATGCCTACTTGTTGAAGGATTCCAAGGAAAAGCTTTGCCTCTCTTGTCACAAAACGGACCTTCCTGCTTTCAAGGCAAAACACTTGAATTTTCCCGTGGCCGGTTCCGATTGCTCCTCCTGCCACGATCCGCATTCGACCCCAAAGGGGAAATTGGCGCTCCTTTATCCGGCCAACCACCAACCGTTTGCTACCAAAAACTGTCTGGCCTGCCATGCCTCGACGAATTCTCTTTCCATTAGGAAGGAGGGTTCGGATTTGTGTTTCGGGTGCCACGGAGATAAGAAGGGAAATTTTTCGGGGAAAGTGGTGCACCGCCCGATTAAGTCCGGCCAGAGCTGTCTGGCCTGCCATTCGCCGCACAATTCCTACACGGCTACGCTGTTGAATGCCAAAAAGGAGCGTTTCTGTTACCAGTGCCACGACCAAAAGATTTTTAAGAAAAAGTTCACTCATCCGCCGGTTTTGGAGGACTGCCAGACCTGCCACCAACCGCATGCGGGCGAAAACGGTTCCCTTTTAGTGGAGGCGAAGGTGAACGACCTTTGCAGCCAGTGCCACGACGCCCAAAAAACCCACATGCATCCGACCGGCGAGCCGCACAAGGACCCCCGCACGGGCGGGCCGCTTACCTGCACCGGCTGCCACAACCCGCATTCCGCCGACTATGATAAACTTTTGCGCGGTAGCCAAGACCGGGAGCTTTGCATCCTGTGCCACAAGACCTGATATGAGACGAATAGCCCCCCTCCTTTTATTGCTCGCTTTTTTCAGCCCCTCGGTGGCGCAAGAGATGAGCTTGAAAAGCTCCTTTCAAATCACCGGAGCGCCGGGAAAGGGATTGGAAAGTCCCGCTTCATTTACCTACGATTCTTACCGGGAACGAATACTTGTGGCCAATACCGGGGCCAACGCCGTGGACGTGTTTACTGCGGAAGGCGAGTTCCTTTTCAGAATAGGGGAGACGGGGGGGCTTTCGGCGCCGATTGGTGCGGCGATTCTCTCTTCCGGTCAAGTGGTCATTCTGCAGGAAAAAAGCAACCTTTTGAAAATATACGACGAAGGGACTCAACAACTGGATACCTTCAATCTGACGAAGAGTGATTCAACCGGAAAAACTCGTATCAGCCGGATTTTCACCGACGGTAGGGACAATCTTTACTTGCTGGATGGCGGCAGCAACCGGATTTTGGTTTTGGACAAAACCTGGAAAAGGACGGCGGTTGCGGACGCAACGGGTCGCGGAAGGCCGCGGCGGCCGGTTGACCTGGTGCTGGACAACGCCGGAAGGATTTATTTGGCTGATGAATCGGACTGCCCCATACGGGTCTTTGACCCCAAGGGGAGGTTTTTGTCCTGTTTGGAAAAATATTCCCCCGGACGGAACACCCGCTGGCGGCCGGCGGGGATTTGCGTCGATTCAAAAAACCGTATCTGGGCCATTGATGAAGGAACTTCCACGCTACGAGTGTTCGATGCTAATGGCAATCTGCTCCAAACTATCGACTCGGCGGACGGCGGGATGCGGAGGTTTTTCTTTCCGGTGCAAATAATCCTGGACCGCTACGGACAGCTCTATCTTTTGGAAAAAGGGAAGAACACGATTGAGGTGTTTCAAATTGAAAATTATTAGCTCGAACAAAAAACTTTGGTTCTCGTTCCTCTTGTTTACGGCCGGGGCCGGTTCGCTTCTGGTCTGGGCCCAGACCGATTACTATGACATCTCTCCGCACGGCAATCCGGAAACGGGCGCCCTCCGCGACAACCACTTTGCCCGCGGCGACTGCAATCAGTGCCACGTCTCCCACAAGGACATTGCCCCGGCGGCGCTCGTGCTTTTCACCGAAAACAACAACAATCTCTGCTACCACTGCCATTCCCAGAGGCCGAACGGGTATCCGGCCCAGGAATCGGATCGAATGCCGCTTACGAGCGCCCACCCCGGTTATTTCGAATACAACGCCGACGGGGTGAAAATAACCGGCGTGGAAAACCGCAAACGCTGGCCGGGGCAGCTGGTTTATGAGAACCCGAGGGTCTCCGCCACCGGTCATTTTTTCTCGCCCCACCGTTCGGACCTCGATATGCCCCGGAAGGACAACAACGGCGTCGGGATGTGCCTGAATTGTCACAATCCCCACGGCACTAAAAATGCTTTCGACATGCTGGATACCACCTACTTGAACATACAAGGGGCTTTTGTCTCCGGGCGGCCGGAAAACTACATGCTCTGTTTTAAATGCCATTCCGCGGACGGCCCGGCTGGGATGAATCCCGAAAACCGGTGGATTGCGGACTACTACGACAAATCGGTTAATAACGATGGCGAGTCGGGCCACCAGTTCAAAACCACATTCGGATACGTCAAGGCAGGGGACAAACTTCCCTGCTACGACTGCCACAATCCGCACGGCTCGGCCGGCAACGACGGCGTCCGCCCCAACACCTTCATGTTAAGCGACCAACGGCCGGGATGGTCCGGGCTGGATTCGATAAAAACCTCCGCCGCGCAGGCCCGCCGCTTCTGCTTCGGCTGCCACAAATCCTCCGACGGGCAGGCGGGAGGGGTGGTCGAGGGCGTAACTTTGAAGTCCTTGCCCAACGAAGTCCCGGAGCATGCTTTTAATGACACGGCTCATTGTTACGATTGCCACGGACGGGATTATTCTTCCTCCACGTCCCGTAACGTTCATCACCCCGCAACGGGGGAGGCTAAGGGTCCCATAATATATGAATTGCCCCGGTAAGACCGTATGGTTAGGCCTGGTTTTTCTTCTCTTGGGGGTGGAGTCCGGCTGGAGCTATCCCCGGATTTTCGGCAACTATCAATTCAATTACCAAAGGCAAAACCAGCCACTGGCAAACTTTAATCTGTACAACCAGAGTTTGTACTTCAACCTGCAGGATTACCTGATGGTCAAAAACCGTCTTCTTTTCACGGCGTATCTGGTGCGAAACGAGTACGCCGCGGCTTCCAAACAAGTCGATTTTCGCCCCCGACTGGATTTTGATTTGAGCGGCAATTCGTACAAGCTGTTTTTCAGCTATCTGCCGTATCGGCTGCCCGGATTGGGTGGGTCGAAAACGTACTACCGGCAGTATCACAGTCTTTTGAACGCCCGCCCGGCCAAGTGGCCCGATTTGCGCATCAATTGGACCCGTTCGGACGTGCACGACAATTTGCCCGTACGGCTGTCGGACGCTTCCCTGCAAAGTTGGTCGGTCGGGTCGGGCTGGACCAAGAACGCCTTCAATGCCGTTTTGACCCACATCCACCAGGAAAATTCCGACCGTGTTTTGGGGCTGAAAACACAGGAAAACAACACCTTCAACGCAGGGGCGGGGTTGAATCTTGCCGTTTTCGGCTCCGGCTATTTTTCCTCCAATTACAACTATTCCTTCAACCGGCGAAAGGAAAGGGGCATCCGAACGGGCACGTCCAATACGCATTCGTTAACCAGCCAATACACCGCGCCGCTGGGAAAAAAACTTTCTTTCGCCAGCAACTATTCGGGGCGTTTTTCCTTCGTTGAACAGCGGCTTCAAAATCCCGAGTTCCAGGACCAAACCCTGAATAATTCGCTATCCTTTTTACCGGTTCCCCGGATGGACATTTCGTTGGTTCGGGGGGACGTCCGCTCCCTCGGGCCGGCTTTGCGCACCAGCCAGGAATACTGGGCCGGGGTTTTTAATTACTCCTTCCCGGTCTGGCAAACCATCGACGGCAGACTTTCCTATTCCAAAACCCACTTTGGAGTATCCCCGCAGGGACGCTATTTTTCGGATGTTTATTATCTCTCCTTGGTCGCCATGGCTTATCGCAACCTGCAGGTGCGGGGAGACCTCACGGTCAATTTCCGTTCGGGGCCGCTTTTTGCCGAAAGCCGCTACCAGACCTCCCGCTTTCTGGACGTCCGCTCCCATCCTTTGGAAAAATTGCAGTTGAACTACTACTACCAGTCCGCCATCAGTTCCAAAGCCCTCGTCTTTGCCCAGGTGTCGTCGGAAAGCCACAATCTTTCCTTGGGCTACACACCCGTGCCGACCTGGAGCACCACGCTCAATTATCTGGTACGGTATGCCCCGGGGACCGCGGACAAGCAGCAGCTTTTGTCCGCCCAGATTTACCACACCTTCCGGAATCAGTTCAACTGGAACGCCAACTACGGCCTCACATTTTATTCCGCCCCCCTGCCGGGTCAAGTGCGGCAAAGTGATAATTTTTCCTCCCAGCTCGTCATTTTCCTGGAGCGAAGGACCGTTCTTACTTTAAGCTACTCGGCCATCAATTTAACGGCCGGCAGGTTTTCCTCCAATCTGGGAGCCACCCTTAACCAGCAATTTTGAAACGGAGACGCCGATGCGAACCAATCTGAAAAACCTCACACTGCTGGCGCTTCTGGCTGCTGGCTGCGGCGGCCCGCGCAGCTTTGTGCATCCTTCCACGGATATCGGTTTTTACAAACGGCTGGGGGTGGTGAACTTCACCAACTTGACCGCCGACCGCTTCGCCGGGGAGAAAATAACCTCTTCGTTCGTGACCGAGCTGCTTCTGCAGAAGAAATTCGAAGTGGTTGAGCCGGGGGAGTTTGAGCGGCTCGTGGCGGAAGTGCGCGGTTCTTCCAGCGAGGAGAGGAAGGACTTGGGGGCCGAGCAAATCAAACTGATAGGGGACCGGGCGGGAATAAACGGTATCATCGAGGGGGAAGTGAAAGAATTTCAGATGACCCGCATCGGCGCCGAGGATTTTCCCTTGATTTCCGTCTCCATCCGGCTGGTGGATGCCCCCTCCGGGCAGGTGGTCTGGATGTCCTCCTACACGGCCAAGGGGGGGCCCAAATTCCCCATTTTCTCCTTCGGCGAAACCCGCACGCTGGGGGAGCTGGCTCAAAAGGTTTGCAAAAAAATGGTGCGGGATTTTGTCTCGCAGGCGTACTGATATGCTCACAAGATTCGGCTGGATTTTTCTTTTTGTCTGGTTGGCCGGCTGCAGCCGCCATCCCCGGCTTTTTTTCAAGCCGGCGTTCGACTTCTCCGGCTCCAAAAAAATAGCCGTTCTTCCGTTTGAAAACCTTGCCGACGACGGGGGGGCGGGTGAGAAACTGCAGAAAATATTTTTGGTCGAGCTTTTAAAACAGAACCAATGGCAGGTGCTGGAGCCGGGGGAGGTGGAACAGGCCTTGAAAGAGCTGCGCATCCGCGTCACGGACAAGCTTTCCGCCGAACAGGCCCGCCGGTTGCAGGAGAAATTGGGACTGGACTGGATTTTCTTCGGAACCGTATTGGAATTTTCCACCCCACAGACCGGGTCGAACGAACCCCCCGTAGTCTCTTTGACGGCCCGGATTTTGGACGCCGGCAAAGGAGAGATTGTCTGGGCCGCCTTCGGCTCCCGGCAGGGGGATGACTCCGAATTTCTTTTCGAGGTCGGCCGGGTGAATTCCACTTCCGAGCTGGCCAAAAAGATAGCTGAAAAAATGGTGGCCGCCTTGGCGAAGAAAAGCAGGAAAGGTTAGTTGCATGCGGCTATCCAGTTGGGGTTTGAAAAGAAGCTGTTCCAATCGGAAAAGCTTGCGGCGCATGGCCGGCTTTTTGGTTTTGCTGGTTACCCTGCTTGCCGCCACTCTTTTGGCCCAGGAACTAAAGCTGGGGGTGTCGATTCGAATGCTGGCCGCCGGATATGATGCCGCAACCCGCTTTAATAGCCCGCAGGGGATTTTTTACGACCGGCGCACCAAGGAGCTCTACGTTTGCGACACGGGCAACCATCAGGTGGTTATTTTCGACTCCACCGGCCTCCCCGTTTACCGTTTCAAACACTGGGTGGTACGGGGAGGAAAAAAAATTCTGGGGGAGCCGCGCAGCATAGCGGTCAATTCAAGAGGAGATATTTTCCTGGCCGACAATCTCTGCGATTATCTTGATATCTTGAATTTCCGGGGGGGCTCGGAAGAGCGGTTCGATTTGGCCCGTGCGTTGAATGCGCCTTCCGCCAGGCCGATTTTGTTGGCGCTGGATGAGAGAGATTATCTCTATATTGCGTTCCGCAGCGAAAAAAGCGCCCTGGCGGTTTTTGACCCGGATTTGCAACTGGTGCAACAGTTGGAAAATCGGAAGGAAAACCATCAGGACTTTGGCGAAATTTCCGGCCTCTGGGTCGATTCGAACATTTACGTGACGGACGCTACCGCCGAACCCTGCGTGCGGGTTTTCTTGCGCGACGGAACGTACCTGTTTGGTTTCGGTACGCACGAAGTGGGTTGGGACGGCTTTTCGCTCCCCTCCGGCGTGGCGGTCACGCAGGGGGGGATAATCTGGATTGCAGACACCTTTCGGCAGGTCGTAAAGGCCTTCAGTCCAAAAGGGGTTTTTCTGCGCTATATCGGCGGATTCGGCGTCCAGGCCGGCGCGATGGATTATCCCGCCGCCTTGGCTGGAGATGGCGGCCAATTGTTGTTTGTGCTGGAAAAAGCCGGGGAGCGATTTCAGGGCTTTGAAGTGGCGCCGGAAGAGTAATTGATTTAAATCAAGATATCCGCAAGTCCTTGCCGGGCAAGGGGGTGGGTAATTAAAAAAATTCCGATTTTACTTGACAAGTGGGGGTATGACATTTATCATAGGATTGAGCAAGTAGAGTCACTGGCTCAATTGAGTGCTTAGATGAAGAAAGACAGGAGAGCGAAGAAAGAAATGGCGGGCGAAGCCCGCTTTTTTTTGGACGTTCTTGTGAAAGATATCACAAGTAACCAAATAAAAAAGGAGGCGTATCGGCTGAAGACGAGCACTCAAAAAACCAAAACAGTAAACCGGGGGGAAATTTTAAGCCAATTAGAAGACAACCGAAACTGCAAACCCAACAGGGAGGTGACAAAAGTAATGAAACATATACTTATAGCCGCTTTCTTTGTGCTTGGGATGGTGGCGGCCGCCACGGCCGGGGATTACCACTACGGTACCACCCTGATCTGCGCGGACTGCCACGTCATGCACTTTTCCCAAACGCACGGCTACAACAACGATGGTGGGGGTACCTTTGTTCCTCTGGGGACTACCCCGGAACATTATCTGTTGCGGGATGAGGTCAATAAGCTGTGCCTGAACTGCCACGACGGCCAGGCCTTTGCGCCCGATGTGTACGGCAACAACACCGGAACGCACAACCGCCAAGCGGGGGCTTTGAACAAAGCCACAGACGCGGGGCCGTACTATCCGCAAGACGGGCACACCCTGTTTGCAACGGCTGCTCCTCCCGGGGGAACGGGCTGGACGCCGGAAGCCACGCATGGCTTAAACTGCATCGACTGCCATCATCAGCACGGCCATCCCGGGACCGGCTTTGCGACCTACGACTCGGCGGGGACGGGCGTTTTGGGGACCGGCACATACCGGAATCTCAAAGCCAACCCGGGGAACGCCAGTTCCACCAGCAACCCGAACCGCTGGGTGACCTATCGGGTGGGAACCAACTCGCTGCTTTCCGATGTGTTCGAAAGAGCCACGGGGCCGGGAGTGGCTGCTCACTATGAGGTTGCCAACGTGGATTTCAACGAACCAAACGCCACGAAATCGGCTTACGGCGCTTGGTGCCAGGGCTGCCATACGGACTTCCACGGCACTTCGACGGATGCCAATATGCGGGATGCCGCCTATCCGACGGCGGGACACGGCTGGTTCCGGCACCCGACGGCCGACATCAACATTGGCCAACAGCCGACCAGCGGGCATTCGTCCTTGGCGTCGTTCAGGAACAACCTGTATCGCACGAAGGTGATGAGCCCGGGTGGAGACTGGGGAACGCAAGGGGTTGCATGGGCGGCTGCTCCGACTAACCTTACGCAGTCCTGCTTCTCCTGCCACAAATCACACGGCAACAAAAACGCCTTTGGGCTAATTTTCGCTAAGGGTGTCGCGGCTTTGGGCGAGGAAGGGGATGGCGCAGACGCCAGAAATCTCTGCCGTCAGTGCCACGTCCAAGGCGCGGATCCGTAGAAACTGTCACAAGCAATACCGAGGCGCCCCTTGGGGCGCCTCTTTTTTATGCTCTAATTTGAGGATTGGTTAAAGGACAGCAAACGACTGTTGCGGAGACGAAAATGTTACTTGGAGACCGCCGCCCGGCTCTTGGGTGCTTCTTTTGTCACCGGCTGTTCACCTATCCGCAACGTCCGCGGCTGTTCCTTGGCACGGCGCCAAGTGGAAAGCACACCGCCCGCCAAAAGCAGGATAGAGCCCAGCCAAACCAGGATAATCAAGGGTTTCTTGGAGACCTCGATGGAAACGGCATCCGCCGTCTTGCCGGCGGCCGGGAGGGTCTCCAAAGCCAGCATAACCTGCCGGCTGTCGGCCTGGACGCCGACGAGTGACAGCTTGGTCTTGTCGGGCAATTCTACGGGTGGAGAATTCAGCGCTCCCGTGACGGTTTGAATCAGCTTGGGCGTAACTTCCTGCTTTTTTCCCTCGTGCACCACCGAGAGTTTGGCGCCGACTTGAAATTCGTTTCCTTCCGGGTTCATATGAACCCCTTCAAAACCCAAAAAAGTGATCTGATATTCCAAAACCTTGCGCTCTTCGCCCGCGGTCAAAATTAGCGTGTCGGCTGTTTTGGTTTTCTCCCCGGTGCCGGAGTGGTCAATCGGCGAGATGTAAATATCGTACAAAAGCCCTTTTTGGATGGCCGGGTTGCGCATATATCCCTGATTGTACTCCGACCAGTAAAAGCGGGGTCGGGCCTCGGTGGTTTTTCCCTTGTGCGCAACGCTGAAAACCAGCGCATTTTCGGACGGTTTGGCCCCCGCTTCCGTTCCTTTGTAGGTCAGTGTATATCCGAAGGCGGATTTGGCCTCTCCGATCCTCAAATTCATCCGTTCCGACTGGGAATAAACGCCGGAGAAGATGAATCCAGCCAATAGCATGGCAACGCCGATGTGCGCCAGATAACCACCCGAGTTGCCCGGCCGTTCGGCCAGGTGGCGGGAAAAGGCAAATACGCTGGAAAAAAGGGCGAAGAAACAAAGAAAGTAAAACAGGGGATAAAGGGACTGTTTGAATCCGACAAAAAAAGTGAACGCCGCAAATCCCAACGCCAATAGCGCCGGCCAAAGCGCTTTCCGCAGTTTTTCGTACAAAGAGTCAGTACCATACGGCAAATTGGGTGTTATTGCCAGCAAAAGTGCAAGGAAGACGCCGACCGGAAGGTGCGTTTTCACGTAATAGGAAACGTCCACCGCCGCCGCCTTGCCAAAAAGGCGGGTAATCAAGGGGGAGGAGGTGCCCAAAAGCACGAGGGCGGTGGAAAAAGCCATCACCAAAATGAAAACCAGAACGGACCAGTCGGCGTTGACCAGAAATTTTCCGTACGGTTCCCCTCTTATCTCCCGCATCCGGTACAAAAGCATACCGAATCCAAAAAGCACAAAGGTCAAAAGGAAGAGCACCAGAAGTCCGTTTATTCCCAAGTCAGTGAAGGAATGCACGGAAAAATCAGCCAAAACGCCGGAGCGGGTGAGGAACGTTCCGTAAACCACCAAAAGGAACGTTATCAGCGCCAAAAGAAAGTTGGTTTTCGGTAGCGCATTCTTATGTTTCTGAATCAAAAACCCATGGATGAGCGCCGTGGCAGCAAGGAAGGGCATTAGCGAGGCGTTTTCCACCGGGTCCCACCCCCAGTACCCGCCCCAACCCAAAACCTTGTAGGCCCAAAATCCTCCCACGATGATTCCGGCGCCAATCGCCAGCCAGGCGAAATTGACCCAAGGGAAGGAAATGTTAACCCAGCCGCGATATTCCCGGCGGGTAAGGGCGGCCATCGCCAGAGCGAACGGAATGGCAAGCGCCGCAAACCCCAAAAAAATCACGGGTGGATGAATTACCATCCAGAAATCCTGCAAGAGGGGGTTGAGCCCCCGGCCGTCGGCTAAAACTTCCATGGCCGGTGCAAACGGGGAGCGCTTGATTAGGATGAAAAGCAAAAAGAGCTGAACAAGAAGGTAGAAAAACATCCCCCGTTCCTCGTATTCCCCCAGCCTCTTGAGCATGAACAGCCCCAAAATGGCCGAAAGGCCGAGCCAGAGCAAAAAGGAACCCTGCTGCCCGGCCCAGAGGGAGGAAAAAAGATAGTGAAACGGCAAATCGGAAGATGAATAGTCCGCCACGTACCCGATTTCGTAATGTTTGGTAACAAAAAGATAGAAAAGATAAACAAGCGCACCAATGGAGAAGAGGGCGGAAACCCGGTAGAAACGGCGGCCCCAAATCAAAGTGCCTTTGGTGCGGCCCCAAGCATACAGATAGCTGATAACGGAGAACAAACAGAAAACCAATGAAACGTTCAACAATAATCCGCCGGTTGTGGATGCGTTCATTTTTCCGCCTTGTAGGATTGCGCTTCCTCTCCCTGATACTTGGAGGGGCATTTGACCAAAAGCTGGTCGGCCTGAAAGACCTTCTCTTTATAATTGCCAACCGCCACAATTTGGGTGGCCTGGTCGAAGTTGCCCGGACGGACACCCTTATACGATACTTCGAGAAGCTCGCCCTGCTTGTCCTTCAGCGTGAAGTACAAAAGACCGGCTGTGGTGTCGTAGCGGGTGGCGGATTTTTCCAGCTCCCCCATAACCTGCACGGTCAGGGGGGAGCTTTTGGCCTCGGCAAGCGTCACATAGGGGGTTAAGCTGGTCTTTAAGCTGATCGCCCCGTAAATAACAAATCCGAAGATGATAACCAGAGCTGTTACATAGCGCAGTTTCATATAGTTCCTTTCATATAGGTGGAATTACTCGTAATGGTCAAAAGGGGCCGGGGCTCTGCTTGTAAAGCAGTGGATCCGCAGGTAGGGGAGGATCCGGTAGGGAGGAAAACCCCGGCCGGGGTTGAGGGTATTGCAGTTCTATTTGAAACGGAGCTTGTATAAAGCGCTTGAATGAGCGCTTGTCTTAAAACCTTCATTTGAAATCCCTCTCCATTTCCGCCCGACACGGGAGTATTTTGCCCAAATCGGCGGCATAGATGCGGCCGAGGCATTGGTCAAGCCGTTTCTGGACGGTTATCCGCTGTCTGTGGGCCGGGCAAAAACGATCCCCCGGGCAGAGCCGGTGCTCATCCAGGAGGCAGGCCTCGTGCCCGAGCGGGCCGTCGCAAGCCTGGATGATTTCCCGTGCGCTGATTTGCCGGGCCGGACGGGAAAGGGAATACCCCCGCAGGCGTCCTCGGTGGGAATCGAGGATGCCCGAACGGGTCAACACCTGCAGGATTTTGGAAAGAAACGACGCGGGTATTTCGGTTTGGCGGCTCAACTGGCCGTTGGAGCAGACCCGGCCGGCCGGCAAGGTCGCCAGATAGGCCACCGTTTTCAGCGCGTACTGGCAGCCCTTGGAAAGCGGCATCAAACGGGTCATTTTTTCATCCTTTACAGTAGAGCCACTTACTCCACTGACTCCTAATTAACATCCGGCCGCCCGGCCTGTCAAGCTCTTTTTTACCCGCGGGGGGCCGGCAAAGAAAGGGCTTGACAGGCGGCTCCCGCCTGCCTACCTTGCGATGGCTACAGTGGAGTCGACAGCTCTACTGATAGGATAACAGGTGAACCCGATCGGCCCGTCCAAAAGGGTGGGCTGGAACAACGGAAAGGCGCGATGAGTGGAATAAAACAGCAACGGACAAGGAGGAGCCATGGTTAAGAAGCTGATGGTCGGCGCGTTGTTTTTGGGAGTGGCCCTTGTGGCCTTCGCCGGGCCTACGACAGCCGGTTTCAAATATATCGGGGCGGAGAAGTGCAAACTTTGTCACAACACGCAGGCGATGGGAAAAATGTACGACAAATGGATGGAATCGCCCCACGCCAAGGCGTACGCGACCTTGGCCTCGGATACGGCGAAGGCGGTGGCCAAAAAGCTGGGGATCGAGGATCCGCAAAAAAGCGAAAAATGTCTGAAGTGCCACACGACTGATTTTGAGGCGCATAAGGCCCAGGCCCCGGACATGGCTTGGGCGGCCGAAGGGGTTGGCTGCGAGCACTGCCACGGTCCCGGGGAAAAGTACAAAACCTTGAGTGTAATGAAGGACAAAAAGCTCTCCATGGCCAACGGGCTTGTCGTTCCGGATGAGAAAACCTGCTTGAAGTGCCACAACAATCCGGAAAATCCGTTCAACAAGCCGTTTGTCTTTGCGGAAGCCTACAAGAAAATCGAGCATCGGAAACCGAAAACGGGAACTAAATAGGTTCCCGCGGATTCAAAGGAGCCCGGCGAAATGTTGGAACCTTTCGCCGGGCTCCTGTTCTTTTGTCGCCGGATTGGGATGGAAGGGTGGGGGTCATTCTTAGGAAAAAGAGAACGGCTTGACGGCGAGTAGGGATTTTTTTAAATTGTGTGCGGACTCGATGGAGAGAATGGCTCTATTTGTCAAACGGGAAAGGATGATCTGATGGCACGATTGTTGCCGCTTTCCAAGGGCTGCCAGTACGCCATACGCACGGCGGCCTATCTTTCGCTGGAGCCGATGGGAACGGTTTTCCCGCGGCAGGAAATCAGCCGGCGCACCAAAATTCCCTACGCCTTCGTTTCAAAAATTCTTCAGTCCCTGACCAAAGCTGGGCTTCTGCGCTCCCACCGGGGCGCCCGGCGGGGATATTCGCTGGCTCGGCCGGCCCAAAAAATAGGCCTCTTGGACGTCATTGCCGCCTATGACGGGCCGTTGGGCCACGAGGGATGCTTGCTGGACGATTACAAGCTTTGTCCTGGTGAACGGGTGTGCTCCATTCACCACCGGCGTATGGCTATTCAGAAAAAGCTGACCGAGGACCTCGCCTCGGCCAGCATTGCTGAAATCGCCAAAACCATTTTTATCCGTCACAGCGGCGGGAAGCATAAACTGGTGAACGGTTGAGGGAATCAGCCGCCCTGCTGCTTCAGGGGTCTTTCGACGAAAAAAGGTTGAAGTAAAAAAGCGGGAAACGGGATTCGAACCCGCGACATTCACCTTGGCAAGGTGACGCTCTAGCCAGCTGAGCTATTCCCGCGTCGAAAGAAAGAATATAACTTCCCCTACCGCTTGTCAATATTTGCGGGCCGCCAGAAGCTCCGCTGTTCCCGGAGCCATGCGTAAAAGAAATGAATCCTGTACCGCCGCCTCGGCGTAGCGCTTTTGCGACATGAGCAAATCCCGGTAGTAAAGCCGTCCCAAAGATCCTCCGCCGTCCAGTTCCATTCCTTTTTTCAGATATATCTCCACAGAATCGGTTTGCCGGATTAGCGAATAGAAGTAGGCAAGCATGAGATAGCCGCCGGAAAAATCCCCGGGACCCAGGTCAACCGCCTCCCGAAGCCGCTCAATTCCAAGCGCAGGATTCTTGGCGGCAAGTTGATTTAACGCCTCATTGAAGAGATTGGCAAACCGGGCGGGCCGGTCCGGAGTTGCCCCAGCCGGCTGGTCTTGAAAGCGCCGATAGAAAACGTCAAAAAGCCCGTCCTGATAAGAAAATTCAAGCCGGTAATTCCGGCGGAAGTCCGGATACAAAAACAAGGCCCGTTCCGCCGGGGCCGAGGGTTTCACGCCCGTCGAAAACAGAATGACCTCCGGCTTTTGGGAAAGGACATAGCCGGCGTTGAAATGTTTTTCCCGCCAGCTCGATTCAATTCCCGCTATGTTTTCCGGGTTGCGGGCAATGGCGGGCTCGGTCAACCCGAGCATGTCGATGACCCGCCGGTCGCCGATAAAATAGGAAAAGGCTCCGATCGTCGAGAGGGCAAAACTTTTATCCGCACTTTTCCGGGAAAAATAATCGGCGGCGTGCTTCATGCTTTCAATCAAAGCCACTTCATTGACGGCCGCGTTGCGAAGGTAGGGAAAAGCCGCCCGGTAGGACACCGCCGCTACTGCCAGAACGGCCAAAACGAACGCCGGGGCTTTGTACCAGCGCTTGTCCAGGAGCTGATACACCGTTTCCACCAAGGGCAGGTATAGGAAGAAGAGGATGGGTACGAAGAAGCGGTGGGCTTTGAGGACGTCGCCGCCGATGGCGATGAGGTAGAGGGCATACCCGGCGAACACCAAAAGACAGAAATGGGAAAAGGGGGAAAGTCTTTTCCAAAAGACA
>Ga0073934_10001102_pt1 | contig 68688 bp, 56 predicted proteins | sample LarsenN4metaG_FD_76834 | JGI IMG/M metagenome (GOLD analysis project Ga0073934, IMG submission 76834) | Hot spring sediment bacterial and archeal communities from British Columbia, Canada, to study Microbial Dark Matter (Phase II) - Larsen... ... | reverse complement strand
CCCCACTCCCCACACTCCCCACACTCCCCACACTCCCCACACTCCCCACACTCCCCACACTCCCCACACTCCCCACACTCCCCTCTCCCTACCTGGGGACGGGGTGACGGGGAGCAATTTCTGAATTGCTCCTCCAAGGCTGGCAAACAGGAGTAAACTAGAAGTGGGTGGGTGGGTAACTATCTGTCTCTAGATGGCGATCGCCTAATGGTGTCACCCTAGCATTGTCCAGCCCGCCCGGAGGAGACTTTGGATATTTCACTCCAAGCATCGAGTCACCCACCCGCTCGCGATGCCGCAGTGTCGTGGGGGAAGACAAGAGAATCGCGAGACATCTTCACTCTTTGGGGAGTAAATCAAACGGATGTCACCCATCAAGCAAAAAGTATTAGATGCTGCCGCTGGGTGCGATCGACCACTGTAGAAGATTGAAACAATACTGGTGCCCCTCCCGGGGCGATAGGTCAGTCAATAAAGGTTTTGGGAAAGCGGGAAAGTCGAATGAACGCTCACACTTTTGATGGTAATACCGTAAATTGCCCCATCTGCCATCGCAACTCCAGTAGTAAGCCAGGAGAGCTTTGGGGTGGACTTTATACTTGTCCTTATTGTCAGGCTCGTTTGGTGATTAGTTGGAGCGGTCATTACGTCCGCGATCCTTTCAGTTTAAACCAGATGGCCAGAGGCTGGGTGGCGCCGTCCTATCGGTTCTCGGACTTCCGGTTTGGCGGCTTAATGGGAGACCGAGAGCGGCAGCACAAGTCTTTACGTTTTCTTGGCGAATCAACTTCCCTGCGCCGCCAGAGTCGTCCTCTGGCGCGCATTCTTCGGGATGTGGGTTTGACAAAGCGTCCGGTGATGTTTTTGGTTTTGGCAGGTGCCGCGATCGCTGGGATGACTTTGGCGAACTTTCAAGGTTGGACGGTGGAACGCAACCCAGTGCAAGAATTCTGGGAAGAAATTACCGAATCTTGGGAGCAACCCTAGGGTTTGTGTGGCGCGGCGGCGCCCCCAACTCACGCCGAGAGGGGTTAGTGCCCCTAGCGAGTCACCAAAATCCAGCCACCCGCTGCCGCTACCTGCTTGGAGTGCTTTAAGTTTAGCTCCGAGATAGTTTTTTCTTGCAAAAGCAAGTAGGGATGGGGGTTTTCTTCCCAGTAGCGGTGGATTTGCTCCGGGGTAACAGCGGCAATAATCCGCCGATCGCTGTAAAAATTCAGGGAAGGTCGATGATTGGGGTAATCTGTAAAAACCACCTGGTCTGGGGGCACCTGTCGCTGAATCATGGCTGCTACTGGCAACACCGGATAATCTTCCCCCAACTCCCACACCCAGGATGGGGAAGAAACAAATAAGCACAGGGAAACATACATCCCCCAAAACAAAATTAAGATAAATTGCCGGTCTTGTCGGTAAAATAGAATCCCACTGAGGGTCATAGTGAGAGCCACCGCCACCAATGTCACCGGGATGGCTTTTCCCGTATGGAGGAAGAGGCCAAAATAAATGCTGCTTCCCCAAGCGGCTACCGCTATCAATCCCAACACTGCCACCCCAAATCGGGGATAGAGGCGCAGCCGTTGAGCCGGATTGAGGGGTGAAGGACTGTAGGTATCCGAGCCTAACCAAACTTGCGCCAGCCAAGCACCACAGGCGAGCGCTACGGCTGGGTAAACTGGCAATACGTACCAGGGGAGTTTGGTACTCATCACGGAAATCACGAGTAAATAAACCCCTGTCCAGACGAGGATTAATTTTCCCCAACCCAAAATCCGATTTGACCAAGCTAAGCGCAAGCCATAAGGCCAAAATAAAAGCCACGGCCAAGCGTATTTGAGGATTTCTAGGAGATAATACCAGGGGGGACCAGAGTTCTGGTCCACGGGGGATAAAATTCGCTCCCAAGATTGGCTGACAAAATGGGCGCTGATGAATGAGGCGCCGTAGTGCTGCCATTGGGCGGCGTACCAAGCCACAGCAGGAGCCATCCCTAGGACTAAACCGCTCCAGATATAGCCGGAAGCGAGCAAGCGTGGGGTATCCCACAGGGCAAATATAATGGCGATGCTCACTAAAGGCAGTGCCACTAATCCTTTGGTGAGGCTCAGCAGTCCTAAGCCAATACCGATGCCTAAGCCATAGCGTAAATCCCGGCGCGATCGGAGCAGACACCACACCATGAGCAAGAAAAAACATAGCACGGCGCCATCGAGCATGGCGAGGCGTCCGTGGCGTACCACTGGGAGCAGGGTGAGATAAACCAGGGCGGCAAAGATTGCTGGTCCACGGAGGGGAAACAGTTCTCTTCCGATGCCGTACAATAATGGCACGCTGAAGGCGCACAGCATTGCTCCTGGTAGTCTGGCTGTCCATTCATTCACACCGCCGATACTATAGGCTATGGCGATTAAGGTATGAACTAAAGGTGGCTTGTTGAAATAAGGCTCACCGTCCAAGGTGGGGTAAAGCCAATGGGTATCGGAGCGGGAAATCTCCCGCGCCACTTGGGCGACTATGCCTTCATCCCAATCTCGCAGGGGCAGGTCCCCCAAATTCATCTGATAGAGCAAAATCGCCGCCAGCAAGAGGCCCAAGACCCACAACTGCTCGATCCAGCGCCGATCGTGCGCCCCAGCCTCCGCCGATGCGTTTAAGCGAAAAATCTCCTCGTACATGCCAATTCCACAGTTCTGTTTCTTATTTCACCCTCAAGCATCACCACCGGGGTGACTCGGAGGGTGACTCGGGGATGGGGTGGTGGGACGGGGAGACGGGGAGACGGGGAGATAATTGACAATTATCAATTATCAATTATCAATTATCAATTATCAATTATCAATTGTCCCCCAGTCTCCCGTCCCCCAGTCCCCCCGTCCCACCACCCCATCCCAGTCCCAACTCAGATTGAGATTTGCTTAAATTATGAACCCACGGTAACTTTTTTGGTGTATATTAACCCAATACAATGCCAAAAAACAGTCCTGTAAGTAAGCTCAAAGCCCTTTCGGAGTCTCAGAACCATGAATTTGCCTTTCATTTTAGATTTAGCGATCGGCTTAATTTTTGTTTACCTAATTCTCAGTCTCCTGGCTTCTGAAATCCAGGAACTCCTGACCACATTGCTGCAGTGGCGAGCCGAACATTTGCGGAACTCCATTGAAGTCATGCTCTCCGGTGGCAGTGCCTCCAGCGAAATCCAGAAAACTCAAGCTCTAATCAATGACCTTTATAACCACCCTTTAATTAACAGCCTCAATCAAGAAGCCAAAGGAAAAGTAGCTCATACTTTTCGGATTTGGGGCAATTCCATAATTAAATTCTTCAATAAAATCGCCAAAACTGAAAGCACTTTTGGCGATAAAAATAGCGGACCATCTTACATTCCTCCAGAAGCATTTGCCTCCTCTTTGATGGAAAAACTGCACATCAAGGAATTTGCCAGAGTCTTGGCAGCTACAAGATTGACAAATTTTAAAGAATCGCGATATAGTGAAGTGCTGCAAATTGTTAATATAGCGGCAATTAGTGAAACAGAGCAAGAGGGTTTAAAAAAAGAGCTGGATAAGCTGGCCGCCGAGTTTAATCAAATTATCGGCGAATTTCAAGACGGCAAAATTAACTTAGAATTAAGTATTTATAACCTAGCGATAAAATTGGGATATTTTATAGAAGCCCTGCAAACTTTATTACCAAAACAGCCAGAAAATCAGGAAATTATCGATAAATTAATTAGAGTAAGAAAAGAATATTTTGGCAGCGATATTCAAAGAAAACTGGTGCTGAAGAAGCTCAATCCTACAATGAGTGAAGTAATAGAAGAGTTTCGCCGCAATGGAGAGATCGCTGCGGAAGTCAAAAGAATAATGCAAGATAAAGACAGTGCAGCTTATCAGGGATTTGAGAAGCTTCTGAATACTTTGCCGGAATCTGTAAAAGACAGTATGGCGGCTTTGAGTAAAAAAGTGCGGGAACAGGGAGAGGAGTTAGAGCAAGATATAGATAAATTCCAGCAGGAGATTGAGCAGTGGTTTAACAGGTCACTCGATCGGGCATCGGGGGTGTATAAGCGCAATGCTAAAGGGGTGGCGCTTGTAATTGGGTTTCTGGTAGCGGTTGTCTCTAATGCAGATACGATGCACATTGTGAACAGGTTATCAAAAGATACCGTACTACGGGGGACAATTAGCAACTATGCAGCGGATACAATCGAGAATAATCCGAATGGGGATCAAGCCGCTTTAGATGATCTAGTAAAAAAAGTTAGCGTGGAGCTGAATACAGTTTCTCTGCCCATCGGCTGGAACAGTTATAATTTGGAGCAACAGGCGGAGGCAGAATTCCGGTTGCCTCCGTTTCAGAAGCAGGGCGAGGGATTGGAGATTCCTTTTGTGAAAAGGGTTTTGGGCTGGGCACTCAGCGGGGTGGCGATTTCTATGGGGTCGGGTTTTTGGTTTGATTTGCTGGGCAAGGTGATGAACGTCAAGAGTATGGGCAAGAAATCTAAATAGTGTGATTTCCTCATCCCGCCAGTGGGCGGACTGCTGGGAATTGTAGGACCGGGAGAGACAAGGGAAGATGGTGCAGACTTTGGCGATTGTTACCTCTGCATCGCTCCCCATCCCTCCTGATTATTCCCCATCTCTGTAAGTCTCTGGTGTGTCTCCTAGGGGGTCAAGGTAACTGATGAGATGGGATGGTTGCGAAAACCAGAAGATGAGGGAATAAATTATTATAAGCGGCGGGAGTGCAGGAACTCGGTGGGGAAATACTACAGGGCTGCCTTAGTTAAACTCAAGTCATAAGTTACCAGAAAGAAAGAGATGTCTGATCTAAATGTGAATACCAAATCTGATTCTAGTCAAGGCGATTTGGAGCAAAAGGTAGAAATTCTGACTCGCGAGTTAGGCGAGAAGGATTTGGCGCTACAGGAAGCGCTACAGGAGTTGGCGCGGATGCGTCAGCATCTGCTCCATGTGGAAAAAATGTCAATGTTGGGGGAAATGGTTTCGGGGATTGCCCATGAAATTAATAATCCGATTAATTTCATCTATGGCAATTTGCCCTATGTGGAAGAGCATGTGGAGGATTTGTTTTCGGTTCTGGAAGCCTATGATGGGGCTTACCCGGATAAGGGGGGGGAGGTAGAGGAGATTCTCGAGGAGGTGGAACTGGATTATATTCAGGAGGATTTACCTCGGGTGGTGAATTCAATTAAGGTGGGGGCGGAGCGGATTCGGGATTTGGTGATTAGCTTGCGGAATTTCTACCGTCGGGATGAAAAGGATATGAAACCGGCGGATTTGCTGGCGGGGATTGAGAGTACGTTGGTGCTGCTGAATAACCGGTATAAGCAAAATATTGAGGTGGTGAAGCAGGTGGAAAAGATTCCGCAGGTGGAATGTCATATTAACCAGGTGAATCAGGTGTTTATGAATGTGATTGGGAATGCGATCGATGCGCTCTTGGATAAGCATTGGTCAGAACAGGATGGGGAAACTGAGGAGGTACAACAGGCGCCAAGGCAGAAAAGACGGATTGAAATTGCGGTGAAGCCTTCCGGGAAACATGGGGTGTTGGTTTCTGTGACGGATAATGGGCCGGGAATGCCTCCAGAAATCAGGGAAAGGGTGTTTGAGCCGTTTTTTACGACGAAACCGATCGGGGTGGGGACGGGTTTGGGTTTGTCGATTTCCCGCCAAATTGTGGTAGAAACTCACGGGGGACGGATGGAATGCCAATCTCAGCCCGGTGATGGTACGACTTTCACGGTGGAGCTGCCCGTTTCTCAGGGGGTAAGAGCGGAGTTTGCCGCAGAACGGTAGGCGGCGGGTTTTAAAAAATAAACATAATCCGCACTTGCCATTGGGAGTCGGGGGGTAGGCTTTGTGCCGTCGGTTCGTAGTTGGGCTTTAGCCCTTCTTGATCTTGGGCTGAAGGGGCGATTCGCTTTTCGCCCCGACTACAAACCTGGTCAGCTCTGACGATTTGGATTTGTTGGATGAATTCGCGAAAGTAGAAGCGGCGTTCGGCTTCGGAAAGGTCGAGCCAAAATTGAGCCAGGGAAATGGTGCGGAAGGTTTCGCCCAGGTTGACGGGAGGGAGTTGGGCGCGTTGGTTTTGGAGCTGGGCGATTTCGGTGCGCAGCTTGTAGGCGCGTAATTCGGCGGTTTCGGGGTCGAGGATGCCTTTGGCGCAGAGGTCGGGGAGTTGGGCGAGGATTTGTTCTTTGGCGGCGATCGCGGCAGCAAAATTTTCCTCCCCCTGTCCGGAAGTCCCCCCGTCTCCGAGTCTCCCCGTCTCCCCGTCATTTTTTTGGGCTAAAGCCCAACTACAAACCGGCCCCGTCTCTCCTTCTAACTGGCCGATCGTGCGGGGTAATTCCTGACAAAGAGTATTAATGCAAAGGTGTAAGACTTCTTGGTAAGGAAGTGCTTTGCATTTGGGTTGTTGGGGACATTCTGTGGGTCGCAGGTAGAGGTACTCCTTTCCGCCTTTGGGGGCAGAATTGCGGTGGGTGGTAACGCGGCTTACGGTCATGGGGGACTGACATTGACCGCAGCTCACTAAACCGGCGAGGGAGCGTGGAGCGGAAGCGGTACGGGGGGGTAGCCGCCGGTTGCGGCGGAGCAATCGATCGACCTGGGCGGCTTCTTCGCGGGAGACGATGGGGATGTGGGTGTTGGGAATAATTTCACCATTTTGGTAGGCGAGGTCTCCCCGATAGGCGGGGTTGGTGAGCCAGCGGCGACCGGTGGTAACAGAGATGTTTTTGGCGTATTTTTGCTTGAGGTGGCGGACGGCGCCTCGCAGGGAACCGTAGAGAAGGAAGGCCCGAAAAAAGTCTTTAACCACGGGAGCGGCTTTGCGATCGATGGTGTAGCAGTCCTGACCCCGGCAATACCCATAAGGAGCTTTTCCCGGTGGTGGTAAGGCTTTGATGCGGTTGCGAGCGTGTCCGGTGCGGATGCGGCTACTGTGCAAGTGCTGTTGCACCTGGGAGAAGAGCTGTAGCAGTTGGGGTGTTTTGTCGGTGGTGGGTATGGGTTGAAAGCGGGGATAAATGCCTTCTGGTTGGGCAATGGCGATGGGGATATGGAGCTGTTCTAGCTGGCTGAGACGATCGGCCACTTCGGCAAGGGTTGAGCCTAATTCTTCTAGTCCCCGAATTAACAATAGCGCCACTGGGGTGGTTTGGCAGTCCCCTAACATTTGCTGCCATGCGCTGCGCCCTCCCAAATCCCGGTATATCTCTAATGGCATATCTGGCCATTCCGGTTCTAGCGGCGTTGGCAATAGTGGGTCATAGTAGAGGTAAGCGATCGTCTTCATGGCTGTTCATGGCTCAAAGATGCCCGGTTTTTTTACCGGTGGCGCGTTTGCATTCACAGTAGGAATTCAGGGTTACTCTAAAGGTGACGATTTCTAGGGTTCCCTCAACACAAAAAATATTGCATACTATGAAGCAAATCCCAGCGGGGAAATCAACTCCAGCGCCCCTACCCGATTCCCAATGCAGAGGTTCAATGACTCCGAGCCACCATCAATGCACTTGCTGATTTTAGCAAGTCACCAGGAAAATCTAGAAACAATTGCCACAACCCTCGATTACGCTGGGGTGATTTTTACATATGATGTGGCCTCGGATATCGCCCAAAGTCAGGTGCTGCTCCAAAAGGTGAAATACGATGCCGTGATCTGGGAAGAAAAAATTCCCGACACGAGGGAGCTGCCTCTGTTGCAAATGGTGCGAGCATCACAGCCGGAAATTCCGGTAATTTTGGTGGCGGAAATTTTGGGAGAAGAGGGGGCGATCGACTGCATCAAAGCGGGGATATCTGACTGTGTAATCAAAGATCGCTGGTTTCGCCTCCCCCTGGTATTGCGCCGCTCCCTGGCGGAATTTGCCCAGCGCCGAGCCCGAGAAATAGAGCTGTTACAACTGCGTTCCTCCCAAGCACTGCTCAACCAAATCAGCCGATCGCTCAACTCCAGCCTCGACTTAGCCTCAATTTTGCACCAAATCGTTGAACTCACCGGGCAATGTTTCGATGTGGACCGGGTGGTGATGTTTTCTTTGTCTGGGGAAACTGTGACGGCGATCGAAGAATGGCGCGCCTCACCAGAAGTACCATCCCTGATTGGATTCCAAGCTCCCCTGGTCGAGTGGATCTATCCTTGGGACCCCGGACAAGATTTGCACGACCACTGGGTTTTCCATGTCCCTGAATACGACCAAATGCCCAAATCCCCCATTTGGCAAGCGCAAATCCACAGGGGGCAAATTCTGTCTTTGCTGCGAGTGCCCATCTATATCCGTCATCGCTTCTTTGGGGCGCTGTCTTTGCACGTCACCACCAACCGCCGCCGCTTCAGCTTTGAGGAAATCCATCTGCTCGAGCAAATGGCTGACTTCGCCGCGATCGCGATCCACAACACCCAAAACTACTCCCACCTAGAAAATTTAGTTAAACAGCGCACTCAACAACTAGAACAAGAAAAAATCCTCTCTGAAGCCGCCAACCTCGCCAAAACCGAATTCCTCTCCAATATGAGCCACGAATTCCGCACCCCCCTCACCGGTATTCTGGGCTTTTCCAACGTCCTGCTCCAGCAAATCTTCGGCCCTTTAACCGCCAAGCAAAAACAATACATCGCCAGCATCGCCGAATGTGGTCAACACCTCCTCGACCTGATCAATGACCTGCTCGACCTCTCTAAAGTCGAAGCCGGGAAAGAAGACCTCAATATCCAAACCATCATTGTCGAAGACCTTTGCCTCGCCTGTCTCTCCCTCATCCGTGAGCGCGCTCAAAATCACGGCTTAGAATTAAAACTGGAAATCCCCCCTCATATCACCACCTGCTCGGGGGACCAACGCCGCCTCAAACAAATCCTCTTCAACCTCCTATCCAACGCCATCAAATTTACCCCCTCTGGCTCCATCACCCTCCGCGTCGAGAGTGCCGAAGGTCAAATCGGCTTTGCTGTCATCGACACTGGTATCGGCATATCCCCAGAGGGTCAGACCCAGCTTTTCCAGCCTTTCCAACAGCTCCATACCGGTTTCGTCAGTAAATACGAGGGAACTGGTCTCGGTTTGGCTCTCTCTCGGAAACTGGCTCAACTCCACAACGGCGATATTACCCTAGTTTCAGAACTCGGCAAAGGCAGCACTTTCACCCTTTGGATACCCAATCTGGGCTCTTATTAGGGCTTTAGCCCAAACTGGGTTCGTAGTTGGGCTTCAGCCCCATCTTAACGGAGACTACAGGAGACGGAGGGAGGGCTAAAGCCCTACTACAAACCTGCTTCAGCCCAAAAAAAGGTTCTTAGTAGGGCTTCAGCCCCATCTTAACGGAGACTACAGGAGACGGAGGGAGGGCTAAAGCCCTACTACAAACCTGTTCCCTGAACCAAATCCTTAAATCTGAGTCAACTCAATCACATTGCCATCTGGGTCGCGCACGAACATGGCCGCACGCCCGGAAGCACTCATCTGCACGGGAAACCCGCCCGCTTCCAGTTCCTCTTTGGCGGCGAAGATATCCACTACCCCCAATGCCACATGCCGGTTTTGCCCCCACTTCTCCTCGTTGACCAGAGTATCCCCTACCCGTGGGGCGACAATCAGGTGAATCTGAAAATCTCCTAGCTGATACCACGCTCCTGGATATTTCAGGGGACGATTCACCTTTTCCAGTCCCAGTACCTGAGCGTAAAACTGCTCGGCTCGTTCCAAGTCGGAAACCAGAACAGCGGCGTGGAGGGATTTGGCAATTTGCATGGGCATTGATCAGAATTGAACCGGATAATGCCATTATCGCCAAAAATGTGTTAATTAAAGCTAGACAGTCCCGCCTAAATTCAAGTTCTCAAAGTGCAAAACCGGACAATCGATTGGCTACTGGCTGGGGCAACTACCTTTGTCGTGGGTGCCATCATCGCTTTAATTCTTGGCCAGAATGCGCCCCACAGCTTGGGCGTCGGTCTGGCAACTACCGCCACCAGTTTGGGGTCGGCTGCCATCCTCAATAGCAGGATGACGGCTCGCATGGCGGTTTTGGAGCAGCATATTGCCGACACCGATCGAGCAAGAGCATTGAAACAAGAGCTACCGGAATTAAAATCCCAATCCGCCAGCCTCATCGCTCGCAATGACGAACTCCAACGGCGTCTCGAACAGCAGCAACAGGAAATCGCCGCCGCCCTAGAAAAATCAGGCATCACCAAAGGTCAGCTCGCCCAACTGCAAGCCCAAGCCAACGAAATCAAAGCCACCATCACCGCCCTCCTCGGCCAAAAACAAGACCTCGATCGGCGTCTTGCTGCCCTCAATAGAAATTACCCCGACTTGAGCGCCTTAGAGGGGCTACAACAGCGCATCCATGAATGCCAACTGGAAAAAACCAGCTTGGAAGCGCAAATCACCGCCCTGGGCAACCGCTTAGGCGCAATGGAAGACCGCCGCCAAAGCCTACAACAGCTAGAAGCCAATCTCGCCATCCGACAAGCAGAATTAGACCAGCTCAACAGCCGGATTCAATTCGGATCCGGACTGGCGGGGGAAGTGATGGAAAATGAAGCAAAGCTGCAATACCTCAAAGCTCAATGCCAGCAACTACTCACGGAGCGGCAAAACCTAGAAGGGCTGATTAATCAGCTCCGGCTCGAACAACAGCAACTCGATCGCTCCCTGGAAGAAAAAACCGCCCAATACACCAGTCTAGTCCAAAAACAGCCGGAAGTGGAAGCCATAGAAAGGCAAATTTTCCACTTGCGCCTAGAAAAAAAGGAGCTGGAACTGGAGAAAGAGCGTCTAGAACACTCTGTATCTACCCAAGCCCCCTACTACAAAGACCCTTTGCAAACTCTGAAAATGCCCCTCTGGTCGGAATCTGAAATTTCCCATGATTTCAGTACCACGAACACCGACGAAGAAGAGTTTTTAAAAGGTTTTTCTGCTTACGTCCAGAAAAGCGGTTTTTATTTTCCCTCCCGCACCATTGCCGCTTTCCACACCTCTTTAAAGGTGCAAGGAATTTCGGCATTAGTGATTTTATCCGGGATTAGCGGCACAGGCAAAAGCGAATTGCCCCAACTTTACGCCAAATACATGGGTGCCCAATTCTTAATGCTGGCAGTGCAGCCCCGCTGGGATTCTCCCCAGGATTTGCTCGGTTTTTACAATTACATGGAAAATCAGTTCAAGGCCACATCTTTAACTCGCTCTATTTATCAATATAATCACTCCCCCAAATGGCAGGATAAAATCGCTTTAATTTTATTAGATGAAATGAATCTGGCGCGGGTGGAATATTATTTCAGCGAATTTCTCTCTAAGCTGGAAAGCCGCCGCCACCATGATGCTTATCTGGATATTGATTTGGGCAATTTGACGTTACCGGAAGGGGAACGCCACTTAAAAATTCCGCCGCAGTTTTTCTTTGTGGGGACGATGAATGAAGACGAAACTACTCAAACTTTATCGGATAAGGTGCTAGACCGAGCAAATGTGATTACCATGTCTCGTCCCCTCAAGCTGTATTTGGGTAATCATGGTCATCCACCAGAGCTAGGGAGTGGCTGTTTGAGTTACCACCAGTTTAAAAGCTGGTGCAAGTTGCCCAACCCTAGCCAACCCGTAGTGCGAGAAGTCGAGCGACTGCTGACGCAAACTAATCAAATTATGGAGGATATGGGGCATCCGTTCGCCCATCGGGTTTATCAGTCTGTGGTGCATTATACGGTTAATTATCCGGGAGTGGGGGATAATCTTACGGCTGCGGCTTTGGCGGCTCTGTCGGACAGTTTCGCTCAGAAAATCCTGCCTAAACTCCGGGGGATAATTATTGAAGATGAGCGCACTATGGATAATTTAGACCGGTTGGGCTCGATTGTATCTGGTTTGGCTGATGCGGCTTTGACGGCGGCTTTTGCTAAGGCAAGGCAGGGCTATCAGTTCCAATGGCGGGGCATTAGTTATGATGTTTAGTGGTTTGTCATTTGTCCCGTGTCATTTGTCCCTTGTCCCTTGTCCCCTTGTCACTTGGAGGAGAAACCGGGTTTCTGAGACAATTTTGGGTTTTCAACCGAGGTTTGGTTAAGAAACCCGGTTTCTGGCAGACAAAGGACAAAGGACAAAAGACAAAGGACAAATAACACTTAGGAGATCAATGATGTTTTTTTTATATCCCAATTTATTTGCTTATTTGAATGGCAGAGAACCTCTGGGTTTAGACGCGGAACTGGCGGCACGCGATCGGCCAGTGATAGCCATCGATAATAGTAGCACTATAGAACCCATACGCAACCGCCATCATATGGTAGCTGCAGCAGTAAAAAGCCCGCGTTTTCCCGGCAATAATCTGGCTTTTGAGCTAGCCTTTCCTTACCTGCAACCGACAGATAATCTGAATAAGTTACAGCGTACTTGGGATTTACCGGGGGGGCAAATTCACATCGCTGATGTGGTGGTTGATGGTGCGGGAATGGACTGGGAGCAGGCCAATGCTGATGTGGATGATACAGTGGCTTTGATGCTACAAAACCTGATTAATGTCTTTGCTAACCTCGGCAATACCACAGAGACAGAAGCGGAAATAGCTTTATTAGATTTGCCCCAACAGATAGCCACAGACTCAGTGGGAGCGGCTCACCTGCCTTTAGTTGTCAGTTTGAATCGTCGCTACAAACTGCATCGCAATTTAGAAATGCTGTTGCCCACATTGCAACACCAGCTCCGCCGTCGAGCCGAACTGATGCCAGTAGGAAAAATTCAGGAGCTAGATGCTTATTCTCTGCGAGATTATATCCGCCGTCCCGGTAAAACTGGGGCGGAAAAAGCTGGGGAAAAGCAAGAGTTAATGGCAGTTAACCGCTATCAAGATTATAACACGGCGGAGAATCAGTTTTTACTTTATTTTGCCAAGATTTTACGGTGGGAATGCTCCCTCTATGAAAAAAGCAGAGGCTCCCATTATCGGGCTGAGGTAACACGCCTGCGCCACCTCACGGATAGTTTGCACTCGACTTTGGAGAAACGGCGTAGTTTGCATCTGGCTCCGGGGGAGCGGTTGCCCAAACCAAATCAGGTTTTGCTCAAACATCCTCTGTACAACCGGGTTTATAAGGCTTATCTTGATTATCGGGGAAAATCTCGGGAAAAAGCCCAGTTATGGCCTTATAGAAATCAGCTTTTGGCGGAGGCGGTGGGGATTTGTCTGCTGGCGGCTGTGGTGAAGTTACCGGGAGCGAAAGTGTCCCCAGAAGCGAAGTTAATTTGCTCTCGCCAGCCTGATGGGGGGCAGTATTTGCGTCATCATGTGAATTGGCCGGAAATTCCGGTGTTTGTGGGTGGGAAAGTCTGCCATATCCGGGTTAGCAAACCGACGGCTGATGAGCCTTGTTGTGATTGGTTACTGCGGGTGGAGGTTCCCGAAAAAGGGCGGGTGGTGCAATTGCCGATATGGGTGTTTTGGTATAGCCCGAATTCGGCGGCGGTCTCGGAAGCGGAAGTTTATTTAAGTGGCTGGCGAAATTATCCCGTGGGCTTGTTATTTTACTTGCAGGAGCGCGCTAATAGTTACTCAGAAACGGGGGATATCGGTCAGCTAATGACGGGCAAAATTTGGCCTTTTCAGTTGCCCGGTTCTCCTGGTGGCGGTGGTTGGGCAACGGCGGTGGATTTTCTCCAGGAAGTTTTGCAGCGTTGGTTATGGTTGATTTTGTAATGATTTCTGTAGGGGGCATTGCCCCCCTACTCTGGCTTGATATGAGATAAAATCTGGATGTGGTAATTGGAGGAAAAAACTGATGGATAAATCAAACCCGATTAATCCTTGGCAGTTGAAACCTTGGTGGTGTCAGCCTTGGTCAATTTTACTGACGGGTGTCAACTTGATGGGGGGGAGCTGGTTATTGCTCCATAATATTTGGGTGACTGTGGTGGTGGCGGCGCCAGTATTGGTGTGGATGGGATTTTTTTTGCTGGTTTGGCCAAAATTGATGCAGGCGGAACTGATGGGCGGGGCAAAGGATGAGGGATGAAAGGGTTAGGCGGGGATGGTATCATGGGGGGCACTGCTGGGAGTGAATTTATGAAAGGAAAGTATGTGTTACTGACTGGTGGGACGGGTGGTCTGGGTATGGGTGTAACTCCTGCGGTTTTGGCGAGGGGTGGCATTCTGACGATGACTTATCGGAATGCCCAACAAGTGGAACGGATGAAAAGTATTGTATCGCCTGCGGATTTTGCCCGGATTCGGTGGGTGCAACCTAATTTGCTGGATGAAGCTGCGGTGGCGCAGGTGGTGAATGAGATGGAAAGGGTGGATGTGCTGATTCATTTGGTGGGGGGTTTTGATATGGGTAAAACCCACGATTACACTTATGAAGGGTTTAAATATCAGTTGGAAATGAATTTGCACACGTCGTTTTTACTGGCTAAGCATTGTTTGCGGCGGATGCTGGAAACGGGTTATGGTCGGATGGTGATGATTAGCTCGCGGGTGACGGAGCAACCGTTGGGGCAAATGGCGGCTTATGGGGCGGCGAAGGCGGGTTTGGAGGGGATGACGCGGGCGATCGCGCAGGAAACTAAGGGCACCAACATCACGGCTAATGTGGTTAGTCCCGGTATTATCGACACTCCGGGCACCAGGCAGGCAATGGGGGCGGAAAATGCCGTAAATTGGGTAAAACCGGATTCTTTGGCGGCTGTGATTTGCTTCCTGGCTTCTGAAGGGGCTGGGGATATACGTGGCGCTGTGGTGCCGGTGTATGGCAATACTTAGAATTAAGGGGGGAGAATTGTAATTTGTCCGCTTTTCATTTGTCCATCTTCATTTGTATGAATAAACAACTGACAAAGGACTAAGGACTGCCGGACTAATGACCAATGACCAATAACCAATGACCAATAGCTAAAATGGTAAAAACTTCGTGGGAGAGTCCCAGCTCGATGATGCCGGTCCATTGCACGAAAGGACACCATAACCCGCCAGGAAGTCGCTTTTGCCAGTATTGCGGGGAGCGGTTGGTTTTGGCTCTGGGTAAGGATTTGTCTCACGGGATGATCGTGGGCGATCGCTACCGGATGGTGCGGGAACTTGGCCACGGTGGTTTCGGGCGCACTTATTTGGTAGAGGATATCAACCGGTTTGGGGAAAAGTGCGTCCTCAAAGAGTTTGCGCCTAAAGTGCAGGGCACTCAGTCTCTGAAAAAGGCTGAGGAGCTATTCGCTCGGGAGGCGGGGGTACTTTATAAGCTGCAACACTCCCAAATTCCGAAGTTTCGGGAGCTGTTGCGGGCGAAGGTGGGGGATGCTAGCCGCCTATTTTTGGTGCAGGATTATGTGGAAGGTTGGACTTACAGCCAGTTGTTGCAAGAATGCAAGCGCCAGGGCAAGCGGTTTACGGAGGCGCAAGGGCGGCAGTTATTGCTGGACTTGTTGCCTGTGTTGGATTACATCCATTCTCTTGGGGTGATTCATCGGGATATCTCGCCGGATAATTTAATTTGGCGCCGCTCGGACCAGTTACCGGTGCTGATTGATTTCGGCGGGGTGAAGCAGGTGGCGGCGAATTTGGAATCTGAGTATCGGGCAGTTGGGGCGACACCGGCGCCGATGGCGACGATTTTGGGGAAGTTGGGGTATGCACCGCCGGAGCAGATGCGATCGGGTGCGGTTTATCCCCATAGTGATTTGTATGCTTTGGCGGTGACGGTGGTGGTGCTGGTGACGGCGCGGGAGCCGCAGCAGTTGTTTGATGACCAAACTTTGCAGTGGCGGTGGCCCGAAGAGGTGCGGGTGGAGCCTTTGTTGGCGCAGGTGCTGCAGAAAATGCTCTCGGCGCGCCCGGGCGATCGTTTCTTGCGGGCGGCTGAGGTTTGGCAGGCTCTTCATGCTACATCGCCTGCGCAGATTTCTGGGGGCCGGGTGGGAACGGAAATGCCCCCGGAAATGGCGGCCCCAGTGCGGGGAGAAGCGGCGACGGCATCCCCGGAAGGTGAAGCGGTGACCAATGGGGCGATCGTCTCTCGGCAACCGGTTCTACTGTGGTGGCATTTTTTGCTGTTTTTGCTGGTGAGTGTCACGGGGGGGGCGGTGGGATGGTGGGGCGCCCATAACTGGGTGCGCATGCCGATGTCTTTACAGCAGGAGGAGATGCCCCAGGAGCCGCCGACTTTATTTGAACCGTTGAGGGAGGAACCAGCCTTGGATGCGACTTTTTCTGAGGCGGAAAAGAAGCGTAAGCAGGCGCTGAGCGATCGGCGGGTGGCTCTGGGGGTGGATGCCAATTTCTTTGGTCGGTTGGTGGATGAGGCTTTTTACCAGGAGTATCCGGAGAAACAGGGGGTTGAGTTGGGCAAGGGTGAGGAAGATGCGGTGTGGCGTGAGCGTTGGGATACGATCGCGGAGCTTTTGCTCGATCGGCTCTCGGCAGTGAGCGATGAGGAGGCGCGGCGGCGTTTGGGCCTCTATGGTGTGGGGGATAGAGAGCGGTGGCGGCGAATGGTAAACGAGCTGCACCTCGGCATCAGCGCCCTTTACGATTTGGCTGATGCCAAGTTCTACCACCTATTTCCTCAGTGGCAAGGACGGGATTTTATTGAGTTGCAAGCAGGGCAGGTTTGGTCGGCGATCGTCTCTGATACGATCTTAGCCTTGCAAGATGGCACCGCCCTAGAAGAGATTCGTTTTCCTCCCGGGGCTTTCCGCACGCAAGTGGCAGGCACTCTCCCCCCTGGTGGCGGCAAAGCCTATATCGCCTACCTCAACCAAGGTCAAATTCTGCGCCTCAACTTACAAGCTGACGCCGCCACCCGCTTGTCTGTGTACGCCCCCAGTGGTAATGAATACCCCCTCCTTGAAGACTCCTCAGAACACACTTTGAGCGCTACTTTATCTGAATCTGGTTATTATGAAATCACTATTGTTTCTGCCGACCCAGAACATATTTACTACAATCTCAATGTCGCCGCCGACCAGGTAACAACTGAGTAAATCCACATAATTAAAGCCCCAATCAAATCAGGTTCTGTATTTTGTGCAGTAGGGGCAATTCGCGAATCGCCCCTACTCCTACTGGTGATGAAGCGACTCCGAGGTGAGGCACTGCCCACCCTACTCCGGCTCGATGTGAAGTTTTTTTCGGTTGACGTACTTATTGGTAATCTGCAACTTTTTCTCAAGATTGCAAAACATTGCGAAAAGTTAATAATTCTTACACAAAACAATAAAGGGATTGTTTTAGTCATAGGCTAGATCTGAATTGTTTTGCTGGTGAGGCGGATTGACTAGAAAATATACTCAGCATCAGTACGCTTGGCAAGCACGGGTAGAGGGCAACCACTGAGTAGGGCCAACCACGGGGGGATTGCCCCTACGGAAATTGTGAGAAAATGAGAAACGGCCAACAACTGGCAAACTCTCAACTGTCTTGGAATACCACAAAGGAGAACGCTTTATGAAATTGGCTTACTGGATGTATGCAGGCCCAGCTCACATTGGCACGCTTCGCATCGCTAGTTCTTTTAAGAATGTTCACGCGATTATGCACGCTCCTCTGGGAGATGATTATTTCAATGTGATGCGATCGATGCTGGAGCGGGAGCGGGACTTCACCCCAGTAACTACCAGCGTGGTCGATCGCAATGTGCTAGCCAGGGGTTCTCAAGAAAAAGTGGTCAACAATATCGTCCGCAAAGACCAAGAAGAATCGCCAGACTTGATTGTGCTGACGCCTACTTGCACTTCCAGCATCCTGCAAGAGGACTTAAACAACTTTGTGGAGCGAGCGCAGATGGATGCGAAAGGTGATGTGTTGCTGGCGGATGTGAATCACTACCGCGCCAATGAATTGCAAGCAGCCGATCGCACTTTGCAGCAAATCGTCCAATATTATATCAGTAAAGCGCGCAAAAAAGGCGACTTGCCATCAGATAAGACCGAGAAACCATCGGTAAATATTATCGGTATTTCTACCCTAGGTTTCCACAATAACCACGATTGCACCGAACTAAAACGCCTGATGGCAGAGTTAGGGATTGAAGTCAACGAAGTTATCCCCGATGGCGCCTCAGTTCACAACCTGAAAAACCTGCCTCGCGCCTGGTTTAACCTAGTTCCCTATCGCGAACTGGGAATGATGACGGTACAATATCTGCAAGAAGAATTCGGGATGCCTTTTGTGGATATCACGCCGATGGGAGTGGTGGAAACGGCGCGTTGTATCCGCAAAATTCAGCAGGTACTCAATAGCCAAGGCGCTGGGGTGGATTATGAAGCCTATATCGATAAACAAACCCGGTTTGTTTCCCAAGCTGCCTGGTTTTCTCGCTCCATTGACTGCCAGAATTTGACGGGTAAAAAAGCGGTGGTGTTTGGCGATAATACCCACGCGGCGGCGCTGACCAAGATTTTATCACGAGAAATGGGGATTCGGGTGGTGCTGGCGGGGACTTACTGCAAATATGATGCGGACTGGTTCCGGGAGCAGGTGAGCGAATATTGCGATGAAGTGCTGATTAGTGATGATAATGGGGCGATTGGTGACGCGATCGCTCGCCTAGAACCAGCCGCCATCTTTGGCACCCAAATGGAACGCCACGTGGGTAAGCGGTTGGATATTCCCTGCGGTGTTATCGCCGCTCCCATTCACATCCAAAACTTCCCCGTGGGTTATAAACCATTTGTGGGTTATGAAGGGGCAAACCAACTCGTAGATTTGATTTACAACTCCTTCACTTTGGGGATGGAAGACCACTTGCTGGAAATCTTTGGCGGTCACGATACCAAAGAAGTGATTCAAAAGACAATTTCCGCTGATTCTGATTTAAACTGGACGAAAGAAGCCCAAGGGGAACTGAATAAAGTTCCTGGTTTCGTGCGGGGGAAAGTGAAGCGGAATACGGAGAAATTCGCCCGCGATCGAGGTTTGAGCCAAATCACCTTAGAGGTGATGTACGCCGCTAAAGAATCCGTCGGCGCTTAATTCTGTTTGGGCAGTTGTTGCGGTGGGCAGTGTTATTTCATAAGAATGACGCTGCCCACCGTTTTGAAAAGTTGTACTTTCATTTTTGTGAAGAGCTAGGGTGATTTATGAAACTCGATCGCATCACGAGCAATCCCGATCGCCTGAATGGACAACCCTGCATTAGAAATCTGCGTCGAACCGTTCGCCGGGTAATTGAGCTACTGGCAACTTATCCCGATCGGCAAGAACTCTACCAGGAGTTTCCCGAGTTGGAAGAGGAAGATATCCGACAAGCCTTGATTTTTGCCGCTTCATATTTAGACGAACAGATTATTGACTATATATAGGCGGGGAAAAATTACCCTTTTATTCATAATTAATATGAACAAAAACCTGACATTTCGCTATGATAAAGTAGGCGATATTCTCTATATCGATACCTGTCCTCCCTATGCCGAGCAAGAATCGGAAGAAATTGGGGATGAAATTATTGCCCGTTTTCATCCTGAGTCAGGGGCGATCGAGAATTTAGAAATCCTATTTTTTTCCCGCCGCCTCAATGGCAATCAGGCGTTTCAACTGCCGATCGCCGCCGCCTTGTCATTAGTCAGTTAGAACCCGGAGCGAAATCTGCCTGACTTTTGCGACTCTAAGCAGCCGCATGATTACGCAAGGCCGGTATTGCCATCTCCTGCTATACTAGAAATTAGGGGAAAAAAAGCCCCCATCTCAATAACTATACCGATATTGGAGGAATTGCCCGATGATTGCTTCACCCCAACCCTCCCTCACCCCAGAGGAATACCTCGAACTCGAAGCCCAAAGCGCCATCAAACACGAATACATAGATGGCGAAGTTTACGCAATGGCGGGCACCACCGACACCCATAACACCATTGCCCTGAATTTAGCCACCCTAATTCGCAGCCACCTGCGGGGGACAGATTGCCGGGTTTACTTTGCCGATATCAAAGCCCAAATTGAAAAGCGAAACTGCTTTTATTATCCCGATTTGCTCGTAACTTGCCACCCCCAAGACCGAGAAACATCTACCTATAAACGCTTTCCTAAACTGATTATCGAAGTTCTTTCCGATAGTACAGAAGCCTTTGATAGAGGGGACAAATTCAACGACTATCAAACCTTAGAAAGTCTAGAAGAATATGTTTTAGTCAATACTAAACATCCAAGAATTGAAATATTCCGCCGAAATCAACAGGGATTATGGCTATACCAAAGCTATAGCACGACCGCTGGCAATATCAAACTGCAAAGTATCGATTTAACCATGACTTTTGAGGGAATTTATGAGGATGTCACCCTGGAAGCTGCATCACCGACAAAACTGGAATAAACAACTATTTCAATTACATATAGCGGTTTGCAGGTATATTTGGCACATAACCTCACCGCAAACTCCTCGTGCCCTCAGCCCCATCCCCTCTCCCAAAAAGGGAGAGGATAGTAGAAATGCTTTTGAATAGTCCAATATCATTTGACCAAGTGCTGTAATTTATCTTGATTGATGATGTTATAATCAGAATCGAGCCTGAATTGGGCGCCAAAATCTGATAAATATGAGATGAAATATGTTAAAACCTAGCTCAGATAAAGATGAAGAATATATCCACCTATTACTAGAGCCGATCGCCAAATGCAAAAATTACCAGCCTCGATTTGGTGGTGGCACCGGACTAACACTATCTGAGTTTCAGAGACTATATCAAGCTGACCCTTTCTACTCTTGGTTTGGATTGGACTCACCCCTGATGTATTCCGCTCATAAAGCCGCTGGCGGTATCACATCAGTTTATCGGCAAATCGGTATTGGCTGTCAGAGACTTTGGCAACGCATTTTAATGGATTCTCTGGGACTGACAGCAGAACAGTCTGCATGGTCTTACCAAATTCAGACTACTACCGGAAAACCGCGCACCCTGTCTCTTGATGCTAGAATTACCATCAAGGATGTACAAACCCCGCAACCAAGGCAAATTCTCATTGATTGGTTGCAAGACGCTTGCCGCACCACCGGCGTTTCCGAAGAAATCAGCCGCGTGGTGAAAGGTGTAGTTTTTGAAGTCCGGCAAGGTTATAAAAGTAAAGATGCCAAGCGGCAAAATGCCGACATTTCCAATGCTGCTGCCGCCTACTCAGCAGCTTATTTACCAGTTTTGCTACTGCTCTCTAATCAGATAGATGCTGACGTAGCAAACCGCTACCGCAATGCGCGCTTATTAATTCTTAATGGCACGATTGGTGGTTTCGCCACTGACTCAACTTATGAGTTTTGCCGCCAAATCATCGGCTATGACTTGGCAGATTTCTTTCAGCGACACTCTCTCCGATTCAAAACGGAGGTAGAATCAGTTTTGGCAATGCTGCTACAGTAGGTATAATGGTATCTCAAAAATCCGATTTAACCTTCAAACACAACCTCAAACATGGTCGTCATGGATGGCTGCGCTTAACCCCCGCGTATTCAGTGAAGATAGTTGGGGATATCTTGGAGCGCCTCGGCGAACCGCAAAGGGTACTTGACCCCTTTTCCGGTACGGGGACCACGGGATTAGTCTGTGCCGAAAGAGGCGTTAACTGTGATTTAGTGGATATCAATCCCTTTCTAGTGTGGCTGGCAAAAGTCAAAGCCGATAATTACACTCTTGGCGAACTGGATGCAGCCAATAATTTAGCTCAAACCGCCGTCAATAAAGCACGCCAGCATCCAGCCACAGAAAATCTGTGGATTCCACCTTTACATAATATAGAACGCTGGTGGGATTCTGAGCGATTAATTGCCTTGGCGCGGTTATTTAGGGGGTTGCAGATTTCCGAATGTACGGGAAAGGTGCGAAATCTAACGTTGGTTGCCTTCTGTCGGGTGGCCATCAACTGGTCTAATGCCGCTTTCAACCATCAATCTATGTCTTTTAAATCGCCGCAACTTAGCCTATTTCAAGAAAGGGAATCAGATTTAATTTTTAATGATTTTCTCAGACAAATCCAGGAAATCATCGCGGCGGCAACAAAGAATATTAGGGGTAAAGTTCATGTATATGAGGGAGACTCGCGCCATCTGGGTCAAATTTTATCTGAAAAATACGATTGTGTGATTACTTCGCCTCCCTATGTAAATCGCATGAGTTATATTCGCGAAGTCCGTCCCTATATGTATTGGCTGGGATTTTTGCAGTTAGCGCGGGAGGCTGGCGAGCTGGACTGGCAAGCAATTGGCGGGACTTGGGGAATAGCTACGAGTCGGTTAAACACCTGGAAACCAGGGGATATGGTAATTGGTGATGACAGCTTTGATGAGATGCTCCAAGGGATTAGAAATTGTAGTGAGCCTCTGGCGAATTACGTTCACAAGTATTTTTTAGATATCAAAACTCATTTACTCAGCTTGCATGAAGTTCTATTGCCCGGTGCTGATTTATTTTGGATAGTTGGCAATTCTAAATTTTATGATACCTTGGTTCCCGTAGAGCTGATTTATGTTAATATCTTAGAATCTCTAGGATTTAGAGACGTTAATTATAGCATTTTGAGAAAGAGAAATTCTAAAAAAGAGCTGCATGAGTTTTTAATTTCTGCTCGTGCTTCATAAAGGTTGAGGATCAAGACACAGAGGACACCCAAGTAATATTTAATCTTTTTTGTTTGGTGTTCTTTGTGTCTTATTGGTAAAAATCAACCACTGTCTCGTCACCAGATAACAAATAGAGATTAAGACCGGTAGGCAAGGCGGAGACTTTGAACTAAGAGCAAGAGGGACGCTGCAGCGATCAATCCTCCCCAAAACCAATAGGGTAAAAGTAACTGCTGGGCGATTTGCCCGGTGTCGGAAAGCATGGATTTCCCGCCGATCGCGGCGGTGCGGGTGAATAAATAATCGACTTGGTGAAATGTGTTAATGCAAGCCTGAACTCCGAGGAATTGGATGGCAAAACCTTGAAACCATTGAGGAGTTTTCAGAGCGATGGCGAGGATGGAGACGCCGAGGATGGTGATGGCAAGGATACCGAAGAGCGATCGCACCCAGATGAGAGCCGAAACCACCAGCAACCCACCCAGAAATAACAGACAGTAGTGAGCAGTGCGAAATTGGCGACTAGCGAGGATAAACCCCGCACCAGCCAGGGGCGGTCCCATCAGTCCCCCCGCTGCCACCAGAGCCCGACCAATAGGTCCGAGGAATAAAGACCCCCCATGTATCGCTATCCCGGAACCACTAGGGTAAATGCGCAACTGGTGAAAATCGCCCCCCAAAAGTATTGCCGTCAACCCGTGGCCCATTTCGTGAAACCAAGTGGCGAGGATACTAAAGGGATAGAGGATATACTGACCCCAAGGCACCTGCCACAAGATAACTGTTACTACTGCTGCACCTAACAGCCAGCCAATGCCCAAGGTTCCCCCACCCGGACCAGAGGGCAGAGGGTGAGAGGGGAAAGGTTCCCGGTTTGGGTTGCGCATTCAATACCTCCTAAAATCCTGTGCCGAAATTTTTTACTCTGGTGTCTCCGGAGAAGGGGCCACCCGGATGGGAGGGGGTATGGGTTTGGTACTGGCGGCGGTATCCTCTTCGCTCGTCGTCTCGCCGAACCGATCGGTCTGCGAAGCAGTCGTGCCATCTTTGCGCATCCACTCCCCTAAAATCTCCTCATCAAACCTGGTTCTAGGCGGGATACCGCCGATGTTGATTTGGATTTTAGGACCTGACTGGGCTAAGCGCACGATCAGCCCATCGGTAACGGCAATTTTCTCAATAAACTTCCCCTCCAAGTAGGTGCCGTTAGTGCCCAGGCTGATTAAATCCCAGTTCCGACCCTGCCGCCGCAATTCCAGGTGTCGTCTGGACACCACAGCGCTGTAGAGGACCACGTTGTTGTCCGTGGCTCGCCCCACCCTAATTACGGATTCGTTTTCAAAGCTCCAACTTTTAATCGGAGTGGACTGCAGCGGATGCAGTAAAGTGAGTGTAATCACGGGAGCATCCCACTTTGATGATGTAGATACACCTTAATCGGAAAAGGCTTCAGGTGTAGGTTAGTGCGGTGTCTTGATCGCCATTTTTTTGCTCGTCCGCCTAATGGCGTCGCATCAGCATCGAGCATCCCTTGCCGTGGCTCCAATTTACCTAGACTCCCCACCTGATGCCTATTATAGGTTAGGTTTGTGCAACTGCTTGACTAATTCGCTCCAGCACTGGGTGACAAGATGCGTCACTTATCCGGCAGTCCCTAGTCACAGGTCAAATGACAAATGACCAACGGTACTATCAAAACCCCTCTCCCTCTCTGGGAGAGGGGGTGAGGGCGGCAGTTGCCGCCACCTATGACATCTGGAAGATAAAGGACACCATATCTCCCTTACCCAGAGAGATGCGATCGCCCGGGCGCAAGCGGTGGCGGTTCCCCGGAGGCAGCGGCAAGTTATTAATATACGTGCCATTAGAACTCCCCACATCTTCGATGTAGAAAGCATCTCCCTCCACCCGGATATCCGCGTGAATCCGAGAAACCACCTCAGAATTAGGAAACCCCGCCACATCAATATCTGGGGGCACTCTATCATTAGGTTTCCCCAGATGAATCACCGGCAAACCGGGGGGCAATTCTATCTGCGTGTTGGTTTGAACGTGCAGCACCCGCGCCGTAATCACCTGCAGCTGAGTTTTGGCGTTGCCAGTAGCAGCCGGAACTGGAGCCGGAGCCGCCACCGGAACCGGATCTGGAACCGGAGGCGCGGCGGGTACTTCCGGGAGTGGTGGCGGTGGTGGTGGCGCGCTGCTTTCCAATTCAGGCGCTACAGATACCGCCGTGGCGGGGATGGCAGCCGCCGCCTCTTCCTCCTCCGAGCTTTGGGGCTGTAGATTATAGCCACACTGACCGCAAAAAGTAGCATCAGTTTGCACCGTAGCGCCGCAGTTAGGACAGTTAGTCGTAGCGGGTAAAGGAGTGTAGCAAGCCTCGCAAGCCTGGGCGCCATCAGGGTTTTGGTGGTTACAATTTGGGCAAACAATCATCGCATTTTTCCTCTCATCTCCAAGGGTGTTGGTCATTTGTCACTTGTCACTTGTCCTAGGTTTGAGGAAGGGCTTCAGCCCTCCGGAATTGGGGCTAAAGCCCAACTACAAACCCTTTCTGACCAAGGACAAACCCAGTTTCTCCCAGTAAATTTTACTTCATGCCGGATTGGCTTCCTGGTCCAAGAGCCACCACAGTTCACCGATCGGCTGGATCAGGCGGGAGGGATAGGTTTGGGGGTCTCCTTCCGGGGCGAATACTTGCGCCGCTGCAGGACGTTTCCCGGCTCCTGTCACCAGAAAGATGACGCATTTGGCGCCGTTGATGAGGGGGACGGTGAAAGTGAGCCGGGGTTGGTTGTCTTTGCTGCCCACAGTGATCAGCCGATCGCTCACTGACAGAGCCGACGTGTGGGGAAACAGCGATGCCGTGTGTCCATCATCTCCCATTCCCAGGAGGATGATGTCAAAAGAGGGCACCTCGCCATCCGCCAACCCAAAGAACTGTCTCAACTCGATTTCATGCTTTTGGGCATCTACCCCTGGCTCGCCGCTCCCTGTGGGCATTGGGTGGATGTTCTCCCCTGGTATCGGCACCCGATCGAGCCAAGCCAGCCTTGTCATCCGCTGATTGCTGTCCGGATGCTCGGGACTAACGTAGCGCTCATCCCCCCAGAATACGTGAATTTTATCCCAGGGCAGGGATTGGGCGGCGATCGCCTCATAGAGATTTTTCGGCGTACTGCCCCCCGCCAAGGCGATCGTACAACGCCCACTTTCCTTAATACTGCGGGCAATTTTCTCCATTACCAGCTCTAGCCCCCTAGCTAGAACTCCCGCCTTATCCGGCAGCACTTCTACTTGCTTGCCCATCGGCTTTCCTCAATGCTTCTTCTTCTGGCTCTCTCAAAGTTTACCAGGTTAAGAAACCGGGTTTCTGCAATAATCTCTGCATCAAAACCCAAATTTAAGTTAAGAAACCCGGTTTCTGAAACTCCATCCCTCCTGGCTCTCCCCTTCATCACGGCGCCATCACGGCGCCATCAAATGGGCGATCGTCCGCGCAAACCGGTTTTCCGCCATATATAAGTCCCGATGCTTAGCACAGATATAACTAACCAACTGAAACCGCTTCCCAGGGAGGCGACAGGTACTCACCATCGAGCCCGATCGAACCCGATAACCAAACATCACCTCCGGTATCCGATAAAACTGCCAACCCTTTGCCGCCGCTCCCAACCATAAATCCCAATCCTCAAAACCCAACCGCTCCGGCATATCTCCATCATAACCCCCACAATCCGCCCAAACCTGCTTACGAAAAACCGCACAAGCATCAATATAATTCCCCCTGAGCAACCGCTCCAAATCAAAATCTGGCACTTCCCAAATCCCTTGCCTTTCCCCAAAAAAATCCCCATTGCCATACACCACCCCCACTTGGGGATACTTATCCAAAATCTCAATCCCTTTCCTGATATAATCCGGCTTAATCCTATTATCCGCATCCAGAGGTAAAATATACCTTCCCCGCGCCCTTTCAATCCCCACATTTCGCGCCTTCGCCAACCCATGATTACCTTGAGCAATCACCAAATAGCCATGACCCTGTAAATACTCCAATACATCCCTAGTTAACCGCTCCGTCGAGCCATCATCCACAACAATCAATTCCCACACATCATCCCAGCAATCCTCCACACTAGCAATCGCATCCAGAATAAACTCCCCCTGATTATAACAAGGAATAATCACCGAAACTGCTATTTTTCCCCCATCTTCTAGTTGCCGTTTTTCTCGCCCAAAATCCTCCTCAATTCCGCTAAATTTTGGTTGAAAACCCCGGTTTATTGTCAAAATTTCCCCGTAAAGCTGCCAAAGCCAATCCTCTGGCGCCCCTGCATCCTCCGCAGGCACAAAACCACTAGGTAAATCCGCTATCTCATCCAATTGCCCCAGTAAATCTAAATATTGAGGAGCCAATTGAGCCAACAATCTCACCAAAGGATGATGAACATCTAAACAGCGGAAAAACCGGCTTTCAAAAATACCATGTGTCAGCATTTGCCGTTGTTCGCCAGCCAGAAACTGCCAGCGCCATTTCTGCGCCATAATTTCTAGCAGCTTCTCCTGATTGTTGACAAAAGCATTAACACTAACGAAAATACACTCTTGGGGATAACGTCGGTAAAAATCCAGCAGATGCTGGTTATAAAAAGCCCAAATTTTTAACGGCCAATCCCGATGCTGAGAAAACACATCACTATTCAGGCGCAAAATCGAATCCGCCACATCCCAAGGAAAGCGATAAACCAGCAAAAACCGGGCTTCATTCCCCACCAACTCCCGCCAAAAATCCAGGAGCAGAGAGGTGCGGGGGTCTTTCCAACCCCAAGGTATCCCCTGGTTTCGGCGAGAAGTCAGCAACTCTTTAGCCGCTGGAACCCAGCGAGCCAATGTGCTTTTATCCAAACCTTCATTTATTGTCCAACCCCAATCATGCCATCCAGGTTGGTTCTGGGAACAAGCATCATGCAGTATTGTCCGGTGGAGCTGCAAAAACTCCGCATCTTCAAAATAACCCTTGACATTAAACCCGTCTGGTGGTAATAACTGGGAGCCTAAATTTACCCCTAGTGCTTGCAGAAATGAAGCTACCAAAGAAGTGCCCGATCGGTGCATCCCTGTAATTAGACAAATCGGAGATTCAGCCATAAAAATATCCTTGAACTATGGTGAAATCAGAAACCGGGTTTCTGCGGCGAATCCCGGTTTAGATACGAGGTATCCCAGAAACATCCGGTTTCTGACGTTCAACCTAAAGCTAAGCGGGCATCGGTGCTGACATCCACAAACAAACTGCTATCTTTCAGGTCATCAGGAGCCAACCCCTGGACGATACCCAAGCACAAGTCACCGCCAGCAATTTTAATCACAGTGCTGTCAATAGTAGTCCCATTGACCGTCACCAACACCGGCTCAAAAATCAGGTTAGCAAAAGTCAGCCCGCCATTGAGACCGATTTTATCATTATCCACGATCGTGAAATCGTCGAGAAAATCCACCTCCGATAAATCACTAGATGTATGAGTCAACCCCTCATCAGGATTATCATCATTGCGCAACACGAACACATCCGCACCCGCACCCCCAATCAAACCATCCGCACCGAAATCACCCACCAAAAAATCATCCCCCACATCCCCCAGCAAAACGTCATTATCTTTGCCACCGCGCACCACATCACTGCCCACGCCGCCATTAACAGTATCCAAGCCATTATTGCCGTTGACCACATCATCATCATTGCCGCCGAGAATACTGTCAGCATCTCTGCCACCCCGGAGGAAATCGTTACCAGGGGCACCATCTAAAGTATCCTGACCTTTGTTGCCATTGACAATATCCCGCGCCGAAGTGCCGGTAATATTATCATTGCCATTCAAAGCCCGAATCGACAATCCAACACTCTGGGGAATCCCGATGAGGGAGAGATTATCCGCATTATCCGTAAGGTTATAAAATTGCACCCCCACCGCCGCATCCGTGTTGGGGTCGCGGGCGTTCGCCTCCAGGGGTCCATCGGGGAGAGTGTTGGGAGTTTGGCTCTCCAAGGGAGGAATCGGACCGGGAAAGCTGAAAGTAGCTGGCTCCGTGTCTCCCAAGCCAGGATTTGCCGTGGCAAAAGTAGTCCCATTGTGGGTCAGGGTGGGATTAGCCGTAGCGGCGTTAGTGACGCGCAAATCGTAAGTTAAGTTTTGGTCAGCAAAACTGCTGGCACGGATGATATAATTATTGATGCCAGCTTCTGGGGTAAATGTCACCACCGAGTTGATATTGCTACCCGAAGTGACATCATCGTTGGCTGCCACTAATTCCCCTTGCCCGGTTCCTAAAACTTTGAATACCTGCAAGTATGGGTCTATGGCATTTAGGGATAGCAGTTCTACGGTGACTGCTTGGCCGATGCTAATATTGGTTAAATTCCAATCCTCGAAAGATGTGTTTCTGCTGGGATAATTTCCTGATCGAGCGAAATTATCGTCAGGAGTAGCAGGATTGATGTTGAGCTGTTGGTTTACTTGTTGTGCAGAACCCATATGATTCTCTCCTTAATAATTGACAATTAAGAATTGATAATTGATAATTATCAATGAACAATTGACAATTAAGAATTAAGAATTAAAAATTAAGAATTAAGAATTGGCTGATTATCAATTATCAATTATCAATTATCAATTATCAATTATGAAATCTGAAGAAATTTTAAAATTAGCGCCAGAAGCTAGTGATGCTTGGCGGAGTTTGGGTATGGTATATTACCGCCAAGAGCGATGGGAAGATGCTTTGGAAGCGCTGGAACAGGCGATTAGATTAGATCCCACTCACGCTCAAGGGCATTATGGTTTGGGTTTGGTATGGGCGCAAATGGGATATTGGGCTACAGCGGTGGATTGTTATCGGGAAGCGCTCAGGTTAGCCCCAGATGATCTTGATATTTATTATAGCTTAGGAGATGCGTTGGCGGCATTGGGGCAGCGGGCAGAAGCGGAGGCGGTGTGGCGATCGGGGTTGGCGGTACAGCCAAATTATCGCAGTTATTTGCATTTGGGAAATGGGTTGATGCGGCTCTTGCTGTTTGATGAGGCGATCGGCTGCTACCAAACCGCCCTCCAACTCAAACCCAGACACCCCGACATTATCGAAAACCTCGCCCTTGCTTTCGCAGCCAAAGGTGACAATATTACTGCCTCCCTTTATTTTGGTTATGCCGCTTACCGCCGCCACCACTACGCCGAAGCGATTAACTATTATAGCACATTCCAAGCTAAAAGCCAACCAGATGCCGACTTTTACATCGCCCTCGCCGACTGCTATCAAAATTTAACCCAGTGGGAAACCGCCCAGGCGACTTATGACCAAGGTATAGCACATTATCCCCATGATATTCCTCTACGTATGGCCTTAATCAGAGCGTTGGAGGAGCGCGGGGAAACCAAAGCCGCGATAAATGCTGCTCAGTCTAGTTTAGCCCAAATTCCAGCCAGTTTAGAATTGCAATTATCTCACCAACGACTCTTGCCTATTATCTACGATAATGAAGCCGAAATCGAGATTTACCGTGCGCGGTTCCAGCGGGAACTAGAAACTAACGTCAATACTACCTCTCTCGCCACTCCCACCGACCGCCATAATGCCCTAAATGCCCTAAATTGGGGCACAAATTTTTACCTAGCATATCAAGGGAAAAATGATTTGCCATTACAGCAGATGTATGGCAAGTTTGTGACTCAAATCATGGCCGCTAATTATCCCCAGTGGTCGCAAGCGTTGCCCATGCCACCTGTGCAGGGGAAAATCAGGATTGGCTACGTTTCTAGCTGTATGTATGCGCACACAGTGGGGATAGTATTTTGGGGATGGTTGCAAAATGCCAATCGTCAGGATTTTGAGATATACTGCTATTATGTGGGACAGCCTGAAGACTGGATGACCGAACTTTACCGCATGGCCTGCGATAAGTTTTACCACATCACCAGCGGGGTGGCGGCGGCTAGCGAGCAAATTATTGCCGATCGCCTCCAGATTTTGATATTTTTGGATATTGGCATCTCTCCCCAAATGACCCAGCTCGCTGGTTTGCGCTTAGCACCGGTGCAATGTGTCACCTGGGGGCACCCAGTCACGAGCGGCTTGCCGAATATAGATTATTTTATTTCCGCTGATTTGATGGAACCAGACAATGCCTCTCACCATTATTCTGAAAAATTAATTACCTTGCCTAATCTCGGCATTTTTTATCAAAAACCAGTAGTGCCAGTTTCACAGAAAAACCGGTCAGATTTTGGCTTACCCAATGATGTGGTATTGTATTTATGTAGTCAATCTTTATTTAAATATTTACCACAATATGATTTTATTTTTGGCGAAATCATTGCTAATGTACCCAAAGGTCATTTAATTTTCTTGGGACATAAACACCAAAAAGTAACCGATTATTTTTGCCACAGACTTAAACGAGTTTTTACGATAGCCGGGTTAAAGTTTGATGATTATTGTACGATTTTACCCCGGCTGAGCAAGGCTGATTATTGGCACATCAATTGCTTGTCAGATGTGTTTTTAGATAGTTTTGACTTTAGCGGCTTTCTCACGACTTTAGAGAGTACCGCTGTGGGGTTGCCCGTAGTGACGCGCCCGGGCGAGTTTATGCGGGGGCGGCAGTCTTGGGGGATTTTGCGGCGGTTGGGAGTTACGGAAACTGCTGCCCAAGACGAAAGCGAATACATTAAAATCGCAGTAAGATTGGGAAATGACCGGGATTGGCGAGAAAACCTGCGGCAGCGCCTTCGGATAGCAGGCTCAGACGCTGGCAGTATCGGCTCAGCCCAGCTCTATGCCGATCGGCAAGGGGTAGCGGCCTTGGAAGAGTTCTTCCGAGAGGTTGTGGGCAAAGGTGGGGGGAGATGTGGATGATGTAGAGAGAGAGATAAGGTGCATTCAGCGATCGAGGAACATAAATGGATAAGCGGGACTGGCAAAAACTGATGTTGGCACCCAAGTTAGCGCTCCTGTGCCTATCGGCAGTGATGCCGTTGCTAGGGCAACTTGAGGCGCAGGCAAACGGGGCGGTGGTGGTCTCCCAGATTGAGAAATTTAAGGGGGAAAATACCCAAGAGCGAATGCAGGCGGTGAAGGCGCTCAAGCAGGTGGGGGCGTCAGCGGTTCCGGTATTGGTGCAGGCTTTGGCAGATAGTGACTATCGCGTGCGCCAGGGTGCGGCGTGGGCGCTGGGTTCTTTTGGTGCGGCAGCAGAGCCAGCGGTGCCCAGTTTAGTGGCAGCTTTGAGAGATGAGGACGATCGGGTGCGACTCGATGCCGCAGTGGCCCTGCGGCGCATCGGCAACCCAGCAGAGGCAGCGTTGGCTGAGGCTTTACAATCCGAGGATGTATCAGTACGCCAGGTAGCAGCTCTGGCTCTGGCAGGAGTAGGAGTGGGACAAGAAACCCGTGGATTGCTGATTCAGTCTTTGGCAGATGCAGATGAGGTAGTCCGCCTGAATGCGGCAGTAGCGCTGAGAGCGGCTGGCTCGGTGGCAATACCAGCACTGCGGCAAGCACTCTTAGATGAAAATCCCTTAGTGCGAGCTGGTGCCGCTTTTGCTTTGGGAAAAAATGGGTTGGCTGTAGGGATACGGGATGCCGTGTCCCCACCAAAAATGGCGCCAGAGGCAAACATCTTTGCCAGCGGCTCCGGGCCTGATGTGCCCACACCGGCGCCATCGGGGCCAAGTCCGAGCCCCTCAGCACCCTCTCCAAGTCCCAGTTCTGGGGAATTTGGTTTCGGGGGAACGATGCGGGGTTTGCTTTGATAATTGATAATTGATAATTGATAATTGATAATTGATAATTGTCAATTGTCAATTATTAATTCAAAGGACTGTTGACTTAGGACAGCGGAATGTGGCAATGGCAGATCAGACACAGCAGGATGTGGTACTCGCCACAGTTAAGGCGAGAATCGCGGGTTTAAAAGAAGCGCTGGAAACTGGCGGCGAAGAAGGTCTTAACCTAGCCGTGGCGGCTTTGAACGATGAGATGGAGCAGGTGCAAAAAGCGGCTTACCTACTGCTATGCCATAGGTCGGAACCGCAGGTAAAGCAGGCTTTGCGATCGTACAATCCCTATCGGTTTTTTAAGTGCCTGCGCACGGTGGGAGGACATTCCAGCCGGGTTTACACCGTAGCCATCAGTCCAGATGGCAAGTATTTGGCCAGCGGCAGTAATGACAAGTTGATTAAAATCTGGAATCTGCAAACAGGAGCCAAACTCTCCGTACTGACTGGCCATGTGGACTGGGTGGATGCTCTTGCTTTCAGCCCATCAGGGGAAATTTTGGCTAGCGGTAGCGGTGATGGCACGATTTTGCTCTGGCAAGTCCGCAGCGGCAAGCAATTGCAATCCCTCAAAGAGCATTCCCGCTGGGTGACTTCTCTGGCGTTTACTCCCGATGGCAAGCTGTTGGCTTCTGGGAGCAAAGATAATACGGTGAAGGTGTGGGATGTGGCCTCGGGCAATTGCCTCTCGACTTTGGAGGGTCATTACGATTGGGTTTACGCCGTGGCGATCGGGCCAGACGGCAAAACTTTAGTTAGTGGCGGCGACAGCACAATTAAAATCTGGGATTTAGAAACTGGGGCTTTACTGCGTACCGCCGTTGGTCATCAAGACTGGGTGTATGCTGTAGCCATTAGCCCCGATGGCAAGTGGATTGCCAGCGGCAGTGAAGACAAGACCGTGAGACTGTGGAAAGCCGCTACAGGGATAACTATTGCCACCTTAGCTGGCCACTCCCTGGGAGTGAATGCGGTAGCTTTCAGTCCCGACAGTAAGTTTCTCGCCACTGGTAGCGCCGATCGCACCGTGCGCATCTGGAATATCCAAAATGGCAAACAAATCCGCACCCTAATGGGGCATTCTGACTGGATCAGCTCCGTGGCTTTCTCCCCAGACGGCATGACTCTGGCTTCTGGCAGTGGCGATCGGACAATCAAGCTGTGGAACCTCCCCGCCGGAGACGAAAGAACCACCCTCGGTGAAGACTCCGAATTCGTCGAATCAGTGCTATTCAGCCCCCAAGGCGAAATCCTCAGCGCCGCCAACCCCGGAGAACCCCCCCGCCTGTACAAGCTGCACGCCGGAGAAGAGCTGCTCAGCCTCACCGGTGCCTCTAGCTGGGTGGAATGTCTCGCCGTTTCCCCCCAACAGCCCATTATCGCCAGTGGCAGCGAAGACGGTTTCGTGAAATTATGGCACCTGCACTCAGGCAAAGTCTTGCAAGTGCTGCGGGGTCACACCAGCGGCGTCTGGGCAGTAGCAATTAGTCCAGATAGTCAGATATTAGCCAGCGGTAGCGGCGATGAAACGATTAAGCTCTGGCGCCTAGAAACCGGAGAAGAACTGCAAACCCTGCGGGGTCACGCCTTCCGCATCGATGACCTCGCCTGGTCTCCTGACGGTCAAATCCTCGTCAGTGCTAGTGGCGATGAAACCGTCAAAATCTGGGATTGGCAGACAGGGGCGGAAAAACGCTCCTTCTCTTTGCACAATGATGCTGTGAGCGCTGTCGATATCAGTTCTGACAACAAACTCCTCGCCAGTGGCAGCACCAACGGCATCGTCAAACTCACAGAGATAGAAACCGGCAACCCCATCATCACTTTTGAAGCCGATAGTGGTATCAATTCTTTAGCTTTTAGCCGCCGCTCCCCCCTCCTCGCCTGCGGCTGCGACGACGGCACCATCCAAATCTGGAATATCGACACCCAGCATAAATATGGCACCCTCACCGGTCACGGTGACGCCGTTACTCAAGTGGTATGGAGTCCGATGGGTCTGTTGCTCGCCAGTAGCAGCGCCGACAGCACAATTAAAATCTGGAATCTCTACACTGGGAAAGAACAGCGCACCCTCACCGGTCATTCTGACTCAGTAAACGCGATCGGCTTTAGCAAAGCCGAAGCCATTCCCAACAACCTCGGCAAAACCCACTTTTTAGTCAGCGGTAGCGGTGACGGCACTCTGAAAATCTGGGGCGTCCGGTGAGTTGAGCAGACAGGGTATGGGTTCCGGTCTGTTCCCATCAGAGAGCCAAAATCTCGCCCACGCTCTTCTATCGCAGTCAACCACCGGATTTATGGGTAATTAACCGGACTTAATATATAGCGTTTCTCAAATTAATGTGGGATGCAACCCGCATCAAGAGCGAGAAACGCTATATGGGGAAACTGGATTTAGTATAAACACAGCAATTCCGTAACCTAACCTGATGATAAAACCCATTTTTCCAGAAACACAGTTACCGGCATTTTTTACCTAAAAAAAGAATAAAATTTCGCCCCAATTCTATCCGGAAACCGCGTCCCAAGTGCGTAGGAAGTCATTTACAACTGACTGGCTCACAACTTGGGAAAATTATGCCACAGCCAAAAATTTACCCCCATATTATCCCCGCCATTTTGGCTGCTTACACCATTTTATCTAGCGCTGCCTTGGCCAATCAACCACCGCCACCAGATGCTAAAGGGAGATTTTATAATATCGACTGGCCGACTTGGCGGGTGGTGGACAGAGACCCCAGAGGACTCAACTGCCGCCGGGGACCAGGCATTAACCATAGTATTGTGACTCGGTTGCGGTTAATGACTCTGCTCACCCCCGTCACTCCCCGCCGTTTAGAAGTAGATAAAGATGGAGACCCTTGGATGGAAGTCCGCCTCAGCAACGGTGGGAGCTGTTTTATCAGTGCTAATACTTGGTATGTGATGCCTTCTTGGGAAGAGCAGGGGAGACGTTGAAGCACGACTCAGGCAATGCTACCACGTTTGCGAGTTTCTTTATAAGAAGTGCCCACATTTTGTAGTCCGGCTTTAATCATTTCTCGTTCCAGCATGGCAAAGAAACGGGCTCGATCGCCCCCCCGCACCACCGCCTGGTTATGCGCCTCCGCCAACGCCACCGGATAACCATAACCCTTTTGCACCTGCGCCATTACCAGACTTAAAGCCAAATCAAACAATTCCCGATCTTCCACCACCCAAGCAGGCAAATCTAACCGAGCGATTTCTGCCCCTACATGCACATAGCAAAAATACACTTGATACTGGTGATTATATAAACTTAAAATCCTTTGATTACTCCGCCACAAAGGACTACGCTGGCCCGGTGACAACACCGACGCCCAAAAAGTGGCATCTCGCAAAGGGTCGAATACCTGACAAGGAGACTTATCCCCATAAGCACGATAGGGAGTATCCGCTTGCATCGGACAATGTTTAAAACAATCGGGTTCTGGGTAGGGACAGGCTTGCAGTCTCAGAAAACTAAGAGATTCACCACTGCGAGAAGCGCTCATATAGCCAACTAAAGGCACTTTGGCTAAACGCATCCGCTCCCAAGCGGCAAAAATTGCCTCTAATAGAGGGTCTCGCACTTCATTAGGTAGAGATTCTAAAAACCAATAAATTAGGGAACCGTCCACCAGTGCTAAAGTAGGAATATCTACACCTCTTTGTGTTGCTTCTGCCTGCACACCTTCGGCTAAATCTGCTAACGCCTGCGCCTCGGAAACTGTGCGCCGATAGCCCATCCATTCCTCAGTTCTAATTCCCCACTGCCGGGAGGCATAGAGGTCTTCTGGCTGATAGAATACTTCCGGCACACTGTCTAAAATTGGGCGGCGACTTTCTCCGTAGTAGAGGACGACTCTACCCACATTGATTAAATAGCAATAGGCGATTTCATGGTGGTTGGGGGCAATTTGGGAACCGTCAGAGGCGATCGCTACATGCACCCCAGGAGCGATCGCCACATCAGAGCGCATTAACAGCGGTTCGATCGGCGTCGGTGCAGAAAAAGTCATCCGCTCCTGCCAGCTTTCCCGCCGCTTATTCAATTCCGCCTGACGCCACTGTGCCTTATGCAGCAACTTTTGCGCCACCTCTAACCGCAACCGCGACGCCTCCGCCTCCTTGCGCAGGTGTTCGCCAATCCCCTGCATTTGTTTCGCGAGTTTCGTTAAGTCCAGCATATTTTCAAATCAAGGCCATTGAGCAAAATCCAGCCCAAACTGGGACAAAGATATCAGTTTAATCCCGGAGTCAGACCGAGCCGCCTCTCGCTCCGTCTCAGTGTTGTAACCCCAATCTGCTAAATAAAGTTTCACTGCCCCTAAGTCGGGCTGCTGCTGTATGGATTGTAAAGTTTTCAGGCGGTCTTCCACAAACCATAACACCGCTTCCGAGTCAGCATTTGCCAACAATTGCCGTAAAGTTTCATGTTTGGGGCGGTGGTATTCCTTGCCAAAAATGGCATTTTCAGGTAAAAATATTCCTTGTTGCTGTAAAAGGTGCCGCACGAAGCGCCCCTCTTTGGTGGTGGCGATCGTCACCCCCACCCCCGCCGCGATCGTCCTCGTCAGTCGTTCCACCACCCCCGGATAAAACCGGTGCATCTCCAGCCATCCCGGCAAGTCAGAAGCAATCCAATCATCCCGAACTGAATCCACCCAAGCCCCAATTTCCGCCGGGTCTAGGCCCTCCTTATCCAGAACATCCCTCGCCAACACCTGCCCATTTTGCAAAATCTTCTCCTCGGACACCCCCTCGAGCAGAGAATGAATCGCCACCGGCATTTCCCAGCCAATCTCGATCGCCGGACGCACCCGCGCAAAACTCCCCTCCAAATCATCCGGCGGCGTCCGCGTCTGAGAGTGCCAAATTTGGCAGTATGCCGTCCAAGCCGCACGGAAATACTCCCGCATCCCATCGCACAACACACCATCAAAATCCAAAACTAAAATAGTAGGCGGCGTAGCCACTGGCACAAATCCTCCCCTCGCTTTACTTTATTCTTTCACAATTCCATCCTCCTCCCCCCATCTTCCCCAGCCCCCGATCGCTGCGGTAGCTCCAGCCAAAACCACAACCCTAGTCCCCCCAACCCCCGTCCCCCCACACCCCCCACACAGCCAGTTGCCAAACTGTCCCCTCCCCCCCACATCCTCAGCAATAGTAGTTAAAAGTATTATTTAGTCGGGTCGGAGCAGGCTACCCCTCCCCCGGTCCCCAGGCAAAAAAGTAAAATTCCCTTTTTTCCCGGACGGGCAGAGTCGCAAAAAGTATTAACAGCTTATGGGTGCCCGCCTCTCCCCCAAAGGGAGAACGCCGTTAAACACACATCCACTCATGGAGGGTGCTACTATGTACTACTTAATCCTCAAAACCGAAAACCCCGAACTCAAAAAGCTGTTCCCCCACGGCGTCCCGGTGTTCGACTCCGCTCCCGACGAATTCATCGAAATCTATGATGATAGCGGTTGCGACTTTCTCGACATCCAACCCGCCTTTCGCATCAACATCGCCGGACTCACCCCCGAACAAGAATTAAGACTCTTGAATCAATATGCCACAGAAATGGCAGATTGTAACTTCATCGTCGGCAACTTCCACCTCATAGAAAAAGGGTGGTTGCTCATTGCCGAAGACCAAGTAGAATCCGTAGTATGGCGCGAAGGAGAAACCGCCTTTCGCTTTGAATATGAAAGAGCCCTGGTTGATGTCCGCTAAAATGGGCATTTCATTCCCCCCATATCTCTATGGGCACCGCAGCAATTCCGGTTGGGTTCTGATAAAAATCAGCAATCAGACCCGTCAGGGCAAACCTCCGTTCGCCCTGACCCTCACCTATCTGTGACAATTATCGATTCAAGTGGTATTATCTAACCTCGCTCCACAACCGCCGCCGCCACACTCGGAAAAACACTAACAGTGGAAATTGATAATATTCCACAACTAGCCAAATAACGATCGTTAAGTGACCGAAAAAAGCAGACACAGCCCAAAAGTCAGGAAACCAGGATAAAGGACTACCGGGGAGGGGGGGAAAGATGCGACCCCCAAGCCAGATTAAAGTAGGAGGCAATAGAATTAGGGCAAATGCGGCTAGCCAAATTCCCCAACCTAATTCAGTATCGGGGCGGTGTCCTCCCTGCCACCTTTTACCGTTCCAATGCCAACTCAAGGGGCGTTCTTGGTCTGCCATCATTAGGATTTGGGTTTCTAAGTTGGCGGTGAAGATATGACGACAAAGATAACAGCCAAAAGCATCCATCATGGCTAAACCAGATATGCGACCCCAAAGACAGATGGGGCAGGGGTAGGCACCATCATAGTGCAAGTGATGGGGAATTTGGTTGAGTTCGGGATGGGGTTGGGGCAATATGGGCATGGTATTCCTCAAGATGGGGAGCATTGTTGCTGCTGCTGTTTGATTTGGTCCTGAATTTTGCTTGGAATGCCTAGTTGGGCATTGGTGTAGAGCCGATCGAACTCGCGGACGTAATGAGCCACTACCGTGGGGTTGTCTATCACCAACAGGGTTTCATCATTTTGCTGGTTGGCGGCGTGACTCCAGTTGTGGGAGCCCGCGATCGCCTTTGTCCCATCAATCACAGCAAATTTATGGTGTAGTTTATCACCCCTGAGCAGTTGCGGCACCCCCACCGAGGCGATCGCACTTGGCCAAGGCAAGTTACCCTCTTCATAGCGACAGTTTTTATCCGCCAGAGCCACCCCCAACATATCCAGCCCCTCACTATAACTGCGATAAGCAAAACCCGGGTCAATCAGAGCCCGAACCCCCACCCCAGAGGAATGCTTCTGTAGCAAAACATCAGCCAACGGTTGCTCAGAAAACACAAATAAAGCCAGATCCACCCCCGACACCGCCGCCGCCAAAGTCTGCGCAATTAACCCATTGCTGCTATTCTCCCAAGGCACCTTTTTCCCAGTGGGTGAAAACTGTACCGTAATCGTACCACCACCCACAGTCACTTGTTGCGCACCTCGAGGCGGCTTTTTTACCCCAAATTTACTATCACGTTTGCCCCGTCCCGACCCCCACATCAAATCAAATTCCTGAATAAACAAAGCCGCCAATTCAGGACTATCAATTTTTACCAAATTATTGGCATTACCCAGACTATCAGCATTGCCAAAGTCCCCATGAATATCACTAGGGGTAAAATTGGCCGAAGTGACAATAGTAGTAGAACCATCAATAACCACAAACTTGTGGTGCATCAAACCGCTACCTTTAGAACCATCAGCCGTATCATCAATCACAGACACACCAGCATTACGCAACATCACCAGCGCATCCCTAGCGTTAATTTCTTCTGGACTAAGTTGGCCATCGCCGTTGGTGTCTGCCATTAGCACAAATTCATCATACCTTTGGCGCATTTGGGCATCCATTTTCCCCACTTCCGCCCCTGTTAGCTCGCTCCAAGGGCGGCTGTAGGTATTTTCTAAAATCACCCTCACCTTAACACCCGCCTGATGGCGTTCTGCCAAAGCAGCAGCAATTTTGGGTAAACGGAATTCTTGCACTGCCACATCCACGCTAGTCACTGCCCCAGCAATAGACTCAGCAATGATTTGCTCCAAATCATCTCCGGCCCTTTGCCGCTGGCGATATGGCTCCTGGTACTCCGCCGCTTGGTTATGGTTGAAATATACCTGCACAAACGGGTCCTGGGGTAGGGGCTGAGGACGGGAGCCCAACAGCGGTTTCTGTCCCCCCTGACACCCGACGAGCATGGCTGCCATGAAACCAGCAGCCCGGATCCGCCTGGATATGAATTTGAGTAGATGCACCTCCGACCTCCCGAATCCTCCAGAAATCTCCCAAAACCGGCAAAAACCAGCAAAAACCCTCTATTAGCCTCCAGAAACTGGGTTTTTTTGCCAAAACTGGTTTCTTTGACGATTTCTTGAAATTGATAGTCTGCAAGCACTCTCAGCATACCAGCAAATACCTATGGTGAGGTGCTGTCTCGCCTCTCCACCCCACGCCAGAAAGCTGTCCCAGACTTTTTGCCGATCGGGCGGTGGCTATGGGGGGATGCCCCCAGCGGCGATCCCTCTTCCCTTAGCCTCAATAGCAGCCGAATATCCCTTTAAGCATTTATAGCGATCCCAAACAAAAACACGATTAGTTATGGTAGTTAGTAGCGGTTTAAAGCCGCTTCCCGTTATATGCTGAAAAGAGGTATTCCTTTTCCTGTCGCTAACTTTTGCGACCAGCAGCGGGAGAGGGCTCTCAAGATGAAAAGGAATTCTGCCGCTCGGTCCCCCCTCCAGAGCCAGACCCCCCGGTGGTTTGAGCCGGTAGGTCTCCCCTGGAGCGAGCCCAACCCCACTAGGGATGCTCCCCGATCGCGGCACTGAGGGTCCTATTGCTTCTCACCCCCTGTCGGGTTTGAGAGCAAAAAAACTGGCATGACGAAGATCAACCCAAAAAAGTTGCCTAGTGCCAGAATTAGAGTAACATCAAAAATAGAGCTAACTTGCTTGCTGCAGCGGAATTGAGAAGACCAACATCTCCAGATCCCCTCGGGCTAACCAGGCAATTAGCGTGTAGGTAGATTTGGAGGTGCCTAGGGTATCAACCAAAACCAATGTGTTATGCCGAGAAGAAAAAAGACATTTGCATGCGGCCACAAGGGGTATGGTCAAAAATGCCACCGGTGCGCCCAAGCCAAAGCGCTAAAAGATATGGTGGTTCGCTCCTTGGAGGAAAAACGAATCCAGAAAATGGAATGGGAATCCACTTTTGACCGGGATCCCATCGACCTCAGAGACCTTCCTGAGTATGTAGTGGTGAAAGCCCGCACGATCATTAACGGCCTTGTAAATAACAAAAACTACAGGGAGTTTGGTGGTAAGCGGCTGCGCCACAACCGGCAAGTGATCAGCATCCCAGTCACTCGGAATTATCGGATGATTTGCCATGAAAATGGCAGCACCATGATTCCCCACGCAGTTTTATCCCACGAGGATTATAACGTCTGCAAACCGGGTGGATAGGGACAGAATAATTAGCAATGATTGAGGATCTAGTGGAGATTATGAACAACCAGGCATCCTATATTTCTGATAGTGGCCATTGGGCAACTGCCCCCAATATTGCTACTCCCGTGACCCTCGGTGAGGGCTACGGGAGCCAGCAATTAAATCAGAGAAGGCAGCAGAGATTAAACTACAACAGCTCCCGCAGACTCAGACCAGGGAGTAAGTTGGCTAGGAGTGATGCTTTTGGGCTGCAACTTCATCCCTGGTGGAGACTACCCGCACTTTCGGAACGTCAGCCCCGGAGAGCTGCCAGCTCTAGGGGCGCCAATGGGATCAACTGTATGACTCCAGCATAGTGCCCCCAGCTTCTCCCCCTCTCCCCTTGTGGGAGAGCAGGGGGTGAGGGGCAGGCTTGGATATCCACTGAAGAGAGACAGGATCTGAATGAGCGTGAATTCGCTCTTTTGCCCAATGCAAATCTATCTAGATTACAGTGCCACTACGCCCACGCGATCGTCCGCGATCGCCGCGATGCAGGCGGCTCTCACCCATGATTGGGGGAACCCCTCGAGCATCCACGACTGGGGCGCTCGGGCAGCGTATGTTTTGGAAACCGCCAGAAACCAAGTCGCGGCTCTAGTGAACGCCTCCCCGGAGTCTATTGCCTTTACCTCCGGTGGTACAGAGGCGGACAACCTCGCCATTATGGGGGTTGCCCGCTGCTATTCCCGCCCTCAGCATTTGATAATTTCTGCCGTGGAGCATTCCGCTGTAGCCAAACCGGTGGAATTATTGGAGCAGTGGGGCTGGGAGGTGACACGCTTGCCCGTAAACCGCCTCGGCGGGGTTAACCCCGCCGACTTGGAAGCGGCTTTGCGCCCAAATACGGTTTTGGTCTCGATTATTTATGGTCAAAGCGAAGTGGGGACCGTGCAACCGATCGAGGTGTTAGGGGATATCGCGCACGCTAGAGGGGTGTTGTTTCACACCGATGCAGTGCAGGTGGCGGGGCGGTTGCCCATCAATGTGCAACGGCTACCAGTAGATTTGCTGTCTCTCTCCAGTCATAAGATATACGGACCAATGGGGGCGGGGGCGCTGTACATTCGCCCTGGTGTGGAGTTGGTCCCCCTGCTGGGGGGTGGGGGTCAGGAAATGGGCTGGCGTTCTGGCACTCAGGCGGTGCCTATTATCGCCGGGTTCGGGGTGGCGGCGGAACTGGCGACAGAGGATATGGCGGGGGAAACTCTGCGGTTAATTGGGTTGCGCGATCGTCTGTTTGATTTGTTGTCCCGGACCCCTGGACTGGTGCCCACGGGGGATCGGCGATCGCGTCTCCCCCATCATGCCAGCTTCTGCCTTTTGAACCCCTTGGGTGTCACCGGGAGGGCGATCGTCCGGCAAATGAACCTCGCCGGTATCGCCATCAGTTCTGGTGCAGCTTGCAGCAGCGGCAAAATCAACCCCAGTCCCACCCTCCTGGCGATGGGATACAACTCAGAACAAGCCACTGCCGCCATCCGCATCACCCTAGGACGCCATACCACCACCGCCGATATCGACTGGACCGCCGAGGTACTGCAACAGGTCATCGGGCGTCTCCAGCCAGAATTATCATTGGCTAGCCGCTAATAGGTAATGACGAAACATGATCATTACCTGTGCGCGGCAATCCAGTTTTTTTCTGATTAGCTGATATCTTGGCTTCTATGAGACCTCTGGCACAAATCCAAAAAGTCGAGTGGCGTTTTTCCTGGGAGTTGGCGGGAGCAATTACTATTTAGGCAATGGGTCTATGATCGACCAATTAGTTAAGATGAATTAAACCAAAAAAATTCAATACTTATATAGCATTTTTTATCAAAAATAGCTAATTTAAAATACCAGGTATTCCTAGGGGGAAGCATAGCCATAGTTACCGACAGAAAATCAATCAGCTATAACATCAGCAAAAATTGATAAATGTTTATGAAAGATTTCAGAAAATTAGTGCCATTTAAATGTACAATGTATACCGATAAAATTTATTAAATGTCACAATTAGTGACAAATAACAGGAAAATGGTGGCAATTCCCCAAAATTTAGATGAAGCCCTCGCCCAAGCCCAAACCGCTACGGCAGCGGCCCTGGCGGACGGATACCAACGGCTGCAAGTAGAAATCCTGATTCCCGAGCTGAAAGTACAGCCGATCGCCGAGCAATTTATCCCCTTTCTCGCCGAAAAGCACGGCGAACGCCTGAAAGTATATTTCCCGGACCCTGGAGCAGCAGCTCTGGCTCGCCGCGACTGGGGGGAAACACCCTATGTGGTGCGGGGGATGACAGAACTCAAGGGACAAATACAGCCAGAGGATGAGATGTTCCTGTTTATCGAACCCTCGGCGGTAGAAGTAGCAGACTTAGAAAAAATGTGTCAGACTGCGGGGGAACGGCCCGTGGTGCTGCTCCTGCCTAAACTGGAAAGCATTGCCACCGTGGGTATTGGTGTCGCCGGAAGGCAGTTACGGGAGCGTTTCCTTAATAATCTGGAAACATGCTACTACCTCCGTCCCCTGGAAGGTGCGGCGGTCTTCCGTTGCTACCCCTCCCCCTGGCAAGTGTGGCTGGAAAAGGGGGATAGTTACGAGCTACTGACGGAAACTTCGGAAAAACCAGCCGGGGAAGCGTTAGAAGCCATTCTCGCGGGAGCTACCGATACCACCTCCGCCACCACACCCGACCAACCCCCCACACCGACGCCAAAAAAACCTGGTTTTATTACCAATCTCCAAAGATTTTTGCGTGCGCTGACCCAGTAAAAGCATGATAATGAAACATAAGGCAATTGTGAAGAGTCTGTGGTGACAGCAGAAACCAGTCACCAACTTTATATTCAAGATGCGTTAGGGGAAAAATGGTTGACGTAGCGAATGGGATGCGGGAAAAGAATCAAAAGCGGATTTTTATCGGCGATGTGCATGGGCATTATGATGGGCTGATGATGCTCCTAGAGGCGATCGCTCCTGGCGCCCAAGACCAGATATACTTTGTGGGCGACCTAATCGATCGTGGCCCCAAGAGTGCCCAAGTCGTCCAGTTCGTTCGAGACAACGCCTACCCCTGCGTCCTCGGCAACCACGAACACCTCCTCCTCGACGCCTTCCGCAACAACCAAGTCCACCAACCCGCCTTGCAAGCATGGCTCCACAGCGGCGGTCAAAACACCGTCGCCAGCTACAAAGACGCCGCCGCTCTCCTGGCTGATGTAGAGTGGCTGCGCACCCTCCCCCTCAACATCGACCTCGGCGACATCTGGTTAGTCCATGCCGGGGTCCATCCTCAGCTAGCCATAGAAGACCAAGGCCCAGAAGACTTTTGCTGGATTCGCGGACCCTTTCACCGCATGACCCAGCCCTACTTTCCCAACAAACTGATTATTATCGGTCATACCATCACCTTTACCCTTCCCGAAGTCGAACCCGGGCAACTCGCCAAAGGACAAGGATGGCTAGGTATTGAAACTGGCGCTTATCATCCTAAAAGTGGTTGGTTAACCGGTCTCGACATCACCAACCGCCTGGTTTATCAAGTCAATGTGTTTAGTCAGCAAACCCGCATTGTTCCCCTCCGCCAAGCGGTGAAAACTATCCAGCCAGAAATGCTCGCCGCTCGTTAACTTGGTATTTGGGCATATAATGACTGAAGTAATATTACAATTTAGGACGCAATAGTAGCAAACTGCTGTAGAGTTGAAATGCTGGTTCCCAGTCGCTGCTGAGGTAACGCAACAGCTCAATATGGGGGGTGATCCGGGATAGCATTTCACTGTGGGGTAAGGCAGTTTCAGCAAAGGGGGTGAAGTCAGACCAGATAGCCGCGTGGGGGATTTGCTCCTTGAGGAATTTGAGGAGCGTTTGCCATTTCAGATTGGAGCTGAGGCTATCAATTTTAGTATTGCCATCTTTCAGAGAATGCCCTAGTAGGGGCGTTAAGTGAGCTCCTTGGTGGAATTGGTAGGTTTCTTGACATAAGCGGAGGATGCAATTGCGTCCGGGGAGATGCAAGTCACACATACCGATATAATCGCTGGTTTTTTCTTTGTAGGTGGTACGGGTGCGGCGGTGATTTTGGACAGCAACTGGTTTGAATATGGGGAGGAGAGCTTCGACGATTTGGGTAACTTCGGTCCATTGAAAAGGAAGTTTTCCTAGTTGGTTGGCGGGGTTTTGACAGATAACAGTGGGGGTGGGGGAAAGGGAGTGGAAGTATTGGATGCGGAAGACGGGGAGAGCCTCGATCGCCTCGATGGTGGTGCAAAAAGAGGGAATTTCCCCTTGGCGCAGTTCCGAAACTAAAAAGCGCAACTCGCCGATCGGCCCAGTGCGATACAACCGCCAAGTGCGAGTTGGGAGTAAGAGGCGAGCGGAGTATGGTTGCAGTTGGACGATTTTGGCGAAGCGTTGCGCCGCTTCCGTTTTGCGATCGGGGTTGATAGGTTCTAACACCAGAATACCCGGTTGGCGTTGGTTAGGGTCTTGTTTCGCTTCGGCGATCGCCTGCGTCCGGCGCTCTTTTTCCGCAGCTTCCAGACGCTGTAACCCTTGACGAGCTTGCCCTAAAACCTTCGGTTGCGTCGCCTGCTGCAGCAACTTGCGATAAACCTTGGCCGCCGCCTCCGGTTTATTAGTCTCTTCATACAAGCGACCCACATAAAACTGTACCCAAGGATTGCGCGGATCATCCGCGATTAAAACCTTCAATAATTGCGCTGCTTGACGATAATCTCGACTTTCAAAAGCGGCAGAAACTTCCTCAATAGAAATCATTATTGGTTCTTTGTCATTGGTCATTGGTCATTTTTCATTTATCCAAGAGTCATTGGTCAAAAATCCTTAGTCCTTAGTCCTTATTCCTTAGTCATTTGTTGGTTATTTAACTGAAAGTATTTGTCAAATTTTCTCTTTTCTTATTCAAATGACCAATGACAAATGACAAGTGACAATTAACAATGTTAAAAATCTTCCCCAGTATTAAATAATTCTGCCGACTGCTCCAAATCCAGATCCTCCTCATAAACCGAAATTGCCCCTGCATGAACCACAAACGGGAGAGAAGCTCCACGTAAACCCTTTTTAATTCGTTCCGGCGTTTGCTCAAAAACGATAAATAGCGGGTAAATAGAGTCCGCCGCTTCTCCGAGCATATATTGATACTGTAGCGGCATTAACCACTCATAACCGTGGCTTAACCAAACCTGAGTGTGTCGCCAGCGCATCAGCATATCGGAAAAATCTTCCTGTGGGCGATAAATGAATACAAAAATTTCCGCCCCCGTTTTAATTTTCCACTCCGGGTCACACATTAAAATCGCCAAATCGCAAGGCAAGCCGATTACCTCACCGGATGTAGCACTGAACCCCCCCGGTTTGGAAGGAGATATTGACTCACGAATCCGCACCGTAGGTAGGGGAATGGAAATGATACTTTCGCTAGGGCGGCGCATACTGGGAATCATTTCCAGGTAGGGGCGGTATTGCTTGAGCAAGTCAATGGCATTATCGCCGTTGCTATACTCAGCCAGCAATTCTTCGTAATGGTACTGTTTAACAATCATTGTTTTCTCGTGGTTTCTGTATTCTTTTCCCTAATGAGCTTTTGATGCAGACATTTGCCCTCGGTTGTTTACCCGGTTTTTCACCTGGACGCCGCCATTATGACCGAGGACAAATAACTTCAGCCAATCGTTTTTAACCCAATTTTTCAAACACGGCAAACATAGGCAGGTACATGGACATCAGGATCGACCCCACTAGAGCCGCAATGCCCACCATCATAATTGGCTCTAAGGTACTGGTGAGACCTTTAATCGCTTGTTCTACTTCATCCTCATAAAACTCACCGACTTTCGATAGCATTTTATCAAGTTCCCCCGTTTCTTCGCCAATCCTCATCATAGAAATAGCCATCCCTGGAAAGATATGCTCTTTCTCAAATGCCTCAGTGAGACTACCACCTTGTTGCACTTCCAGGCTAGCATTGTTGATGGCATTACAAATCACCTGGTTGCCAGCAGTGCGACCGACGATTTCAAAACAAGACAACATAGGCACACCAGCGTTGGTGAGCATAGCAAAAGTATTGCAAAAGCGCGCCACAGCAATGAGTTTGAGCAATTCACCAATGATGGGCAGATAAAGCATCCCTCGGTCAATTTGTACCCGCCCGATCGGAGTTTTATAATAAGCCTTGAATGCTGTCATTAACAGCCATAAAACTACGATTAAAGGCAACATTCTGCGCCAATCACGGGAAAATTCACTGATATTGAGGAGCAATACTGTAATAAATGGTAATGTCGCTCCCATTTCCTTAAAAATACCGGCAAATGTGGGCAGCAGGAAAGTGGTCATCGCGAAAAATACTACAATAGCGATGCCGCCTACTGCTTTGGGATAGGAGGAAGCGCTTTTGATTTCGTTTTCCATCTTGGCCGACTTTTCCAGAGCGTTAGCCAAGCGGTTAAGAACCGTATCCAACACCCCCCCAATTTCTCCGGACTGTACCATAGCGCAGTACAGGTCATCAAAGACATCGGGAAATTTGCCCATTGCTTGGGAGAGGGTGACGCCGGTTTCGATATCCGCCTTGATTTTCTTTAAGGCGCTCTTCATTTTGGCATTTTCCGCTTGATCTCCCAAGATGGCGATCGCCTTCATCAACGCGATACCAGAACTGAACATCATTGCTAGCTGGCGGGAAAATACGGCCTTATCCTTCACCGTAACCGAAGCCATCATCACACTGATTTTTTCTTCGATTGCTGAGAAGTCAAACCCGCCTTTAGGTTTAGCCTCACGTGCTAGAGCCATACAGCACCTCCAAATAAACGTACAGGCGTAATCGCTCTTTTATTATCATTCTAGGCCACCATCCCATCCGAGGCAGCAGTGGGGGAAGATGGGGAAGAGGGGGGGGAGGGGGAAGATGGGGACGAGCCCACACTCGCCACACTCGCCACACTCGCCACACTCGCCACACTCGCCACACTCACCACACCCCCGCCCCCCCACTGCTGACCCTACATAAGCAATTTAGTGAGCAGCAGCTTTGGCTCCAGCAGCCAGATCAGGATTCGGGCCGATCAGGCGTTCCAGCTCGTCCGGTAGCACGGCTTTGCTCATCCCATCGCTCCAAGTGATTTTGCCATCTTTGTAGTGTTTTGCCAGAGCCATCTCCATTGTCTGCATGCCCAATTTCATGCCAGTTTGAATCATGGAGTAAATCTGAGAGTTCTTGCCTTCCTTAATCAAGTTGGCAGTAGCAGCCGTATTCACCATGATTTCCATCGCGCACACCCGGCCACCGCCGATTTTGGCCACCAAGTTTTGACTGCAAATGCCAATCAGGGAGTTACCCATCTGGGCACGCATGGCGGGTTTAACTTCAGCGGGGAACACATCAAGCATCCGGTTCACCGTAGCCGATGCGGAGTTAGTGTGCAGCGTCCCCATCACCAAGTGACCCGTTTCTGCGGCGGAACAAGCCAGAGAAATGGTTTCCAAGTCCCGCATTTCCCCCACCACAATGATATCCGGGTCTTGACGAAGGGCACCTTTAAGAGCGTTGGTAAAGCTCTTGGTGTCTTCTCCCTTTTGTCGCTGGTGAAACAGGCTCTTGATATTGGGATAGACATACTCGATCGGCTCTTCCACCGTGAGGATATGTTCGGCTCGCGTCCGGTTAATCAAGTCCAGCAGAGCCGCCAGAGTCGTGGTTTTGCCGGAACCGGTTTGACCCGTCACTAAGAGCATTCCCCGGGGGCGATGGGTCAGTTCTCGGAGAATTTCTGGCACCCCCAGCTTGTCCGCATTGGGAATCTTAGCACCCAAAGCCCGCATACAGGCAGCCCAGCAACCTCTTTCTCGGTAAACGTTGAGGCGAAAGCGCGCTAATCCTTTAACAGCATAGGCACTGTCCAAATCCCAGTTCTGCTCCAACTCTTTGCGCTGCTGGTTATTGAGCATCTGAAACACCAGGTTTTGGGATTCTTCCGGTGCCAGCTCTTCCCCAAATTGGGGCTGAGGGGTTAGCTTACCACTGATGCGGAAGTAAATCGGCGCTCCCGCCTGGATGTGGATGTCGGATCCACCTTGCTCGATGAGGGACTCGAGGATGTCTTCAATGACTAAACCTTGTGGCATAGTTTTTCTGTTCTAAATACCGGGTTCTAATTTATAGAATAAGCGCGAAATTTGCCTGCTACCCCTATTGATGACAGCTAGGGGGCGGGAGGCTCACTCTTGGAAACGCGGGGTCAAGCAGTAGGGGCAGTCCATCCATTCCTGCTGTAGTCCGGCGCCACAAGCCTTACAGGTGAGGCCAATTTTCCGCCGCCGCTTCAGTTCCGCGTCTAAACCAGTGTCAGTGAAGGTGACACGATCGACCTCTTCAAAGGTAGTATGCCCTTCCCGCACCAGGTTGATGCTGTAGGGGAGCAGAGAGAGCATCCCCTCTTCCTCGGCGCGTTCTTTAATCATGGCCGTGGAGGCGCGTTGGGTGATCAGGGCGGAGATTTCATCACTGTTTTTCAGCACTTCATACACGCCCACACGACCTTTGTAGCCTAAGCCGCGACATTTGGGACAGAGGGAACCGGCTTCATCGGCGGCTTTACGATCGTTCGGGGCGATAAAATTAGCTTTATAGAACGTGACTGCTGATTCTCGGGAAGCAGATAGACCGTAGCGAGCCAGTTCGTCCGGGGTGGGGCTATAGGCTTGGCGACAAGTGCCACAAACTCGGCGCATCAAACGTTGGGCAGAAATACCGATGAGAGAACCAGCCACCATGAACGGCTCTACGCCCATTTCATCCAGACGAGCGATCGCCCCCGAGGCGTCATTAGTGTGGAGAGTAGTCAGCACCAAGTGACCCGTGAGCGCCGCTTCGATCGCCGTTTTCGCCGTTTCCTTATCCCGCGTTTCTCCCACCAGAATAATATCCGGGTCTTGGCGCATAAACGCCCGCAGCAGCGCCGTAAAATCGAGACCCTTCGCCCGGATCACCTGACACTGAGTAATCCCCGGTAAAGCATATTCAATGGGGTCTTCCGCCGTACTGATATTTACCCCCACCTCATTGCGTTCCGCCAACACCGAATACAAAGATGTTGACTTACCCGAACCCGTCGGCCCCGTCACCAAAATCAGGCCAAACGGACGGCTGGCGAACTCCCGCACCTTCGCCAGAGCCTCCTGGTCAGTAATCAACATCCCCAAACCTAGCTGGGTGGAGGAGTTATCCAAAATCCGCATACAGATTTTTTCACCGAAGCGGCTGGGCACCACATTCACCCGAAAATCCACCGTGCGCCCCTGAAACACCCGGCGGATGCGACCATCTTGGGCATTCCGGCGTTCAGCAATATCTAATTCGGCAATAATTTTGAAGCGCGCCACCAAAGGATTAACAATCTTTTTCGGCAACTTGTAGATTTCTTGGAGTACCCCATCCTTGCGCATCCGCACCCGGAGAAACTCTTCTTGGGGTTCCACGTGGATATCAGATACCCCATCCGTCAATGCCTTAGCCAGGATTTGGTTTACCGTTTTGACGATCGGCGCTGACTCAGCCCCTTGCAGGGACTTGTCAATGTCCATATCATCACTGCCCTCAGCTTCCGCCTCCCCAATATCCACATTGGAGAAAGCGTCGATATCCACAGTCAGATCAACCTGCTTCGCTTTCTCTTCGTCTTGCTTCTTGCGCTTAGCTTCTTCTTGGGCTTTCCCTTCCAGGTATTGATCTAGCAATTTGCGGTGGTCTTCTGGTGCCAGGGCTCGCCGCCGCAACCCCCATCCCTTGGGTTGCAAAATCCGTTTCAAATCATCCAGAGCAGTAATGTTTTCCGGATCTACCATCCCCACCAGCACCGAAGGCGGTTCCCCCACGCTCTTCTCCAGAGGTAGCAGACGATGCAGGCGACACATCTCGATACTGATTACCGAGTCTATCAGTTCCGAGAGCGTCTCCATAGACACTTCTCTGATCTCTGGGTCGAAAGCCTCGACACCGTAGAGGATTTTGATTTCAAATAACTGATGCAGCTTGTATTCCCGGAGCAATTCTGGAGGCATCGGCTTTTGTACCAGACTTTCGAGAGCCTCAGTAAATGGCTTCCCATCCTTCCGGCTGTGCTGATTGGCTTCTCCGATTTGCAACGGGTTGGCATAACCCGCCTTAATCAGTTTATTTTCAAAAGGAGAAAACTTGCCGCTGGTGGTAACGAGAGCTTGTTTTGGTGAGATGGAGGAGTTGGTCATAACTGCTTGCTTGCCAGTATCAATTTCTAGTATTCCCAAAAATCTCGATATTTCTTTCCGACAGCTTGATTTACCCGCCACCGCCCGCATTTCCCCTCGCCAAATCCGACCAAAGCCTCCATTTCTGGCAGATTTGGCCAGCAGTGGAAGAGGGTAACACTTGCGCGAGAGAAAATTTGGGAGTGGGCTGCCGGTTAACTTCCTTTCTAGGCATTCCTCTGGTATCCTTTGGGGGCGCTTAAGGAATGTGCTGGTGCCAGCCCGCTGTTGGGTGGAGAGGCGCTTGGGTCTGATGGCGCCGGGGGATGAGACAAACATCAACCCCATGTGATCCCGATGATAACCCATGAGCATCACCGTGACCGGGAATTTAATCCAGTTCGGGAAATATTGCTGGCGCACCCGGCCCCGATCGTCTTCCTGACGGTCTTGGTGGTGATTTAGGGCGGAAAACCCCACTCCCGATCGGGCGCGCCTGCTAGCAGCATCCAAGATAAGATTGGTTAAGATTGTCCAACTGCATAGGGCAGCCCCCATACCCTAGAAGAAATAATGGGAAAGAACCTGGATGCTGGTATCGGGCACCAGGGTGCTGTGGGGGCAACCAAACGCCCTGCGTTGTGACAAGGGTAATCAGAGTATAACCAACCTCCAGCAATGGGAGGATAGCGGATAATGATGGAAGAGGAAAAGGACTTAGAGAACCAAACCCAACCAAATGCCACGCCACCGGAGTCACCGAGTGACTCCCCAGCCGCTGCATTCGCAGACTTGGCTGGGGCAGTGGGCGACCAGTCCGGAGGCAAACCACCCACCGCAGATCCGGTTGTGGGCTCTAGGCAGCCAGAAGAAGTGGCACCGGAGGAGATGGACTTTTTCGATCCCTTGGCCATAGAAGGGTTGATCCAAGCCAATGATAGCCTGAAAGCTCAATTAGAACAGGCTCAAGCTCAGTTTGAAGACCTCAAAGGTCAATATGCACGGCTAGGGGCAGATTTTGAGAATTACCGCCGCCGTACCGAAAAAGAAAAAGAAGAACTGAACCAATTGGCCACGGCGGTCACCATCAAAGAACTGCTACCGGTGGTGGACAATTTTGAGCGGGCACGTTCCCAGATTAAGCCCCAAAACGATTCGGAAATGAATATTCACAAAAGCTACCAAAGCGTGTATAAGCTGTTGGTAGATTGTCTGAAGCGTTTGGGGGTGGCGGCGATGTATCCCAAAGGCCAGGAGTTTGACCCCAACCTCCATGAAGCGGTGATGCGCGAAGCCACCACCGAGCATCCCGAAGGGACAGTGCTGGAAGAATTCATGCGGGGATATATGCTCGGCGATCGCATCCTGCGCCACGCGATGGTCAAAGTTGCCACCGCTCCTGAGCCCGAGAGCCCCTCAGAAGAAAGTCAAAGCGAATCTCCCCAGGAATGATTTAGCCCGCGTGTAGCGCATATCAAAGCCGCTGGCATGGTCAGCTACCAAGTCCCTCTCCTCCTAACCTACCATGCTGCGGCATAATCTTTTCATAGACATCTGCTACCAGACATCAACAGCCACCACCGCCGAACCGTTATGGGAAAAGTTATTGGCATTGACCTAGGCACAACCAACAGTTGCCTCGCCTTCTTGGAAGGAGGGAGACCCACCGTCATCCCTAACTCAGAAGGGGGCCGCACCACTCCCAGTATCGTGGCCTTTGGCAAGGGGGGCAGTCGCATGGTGGGTCAGCTAGCGAAGCGGCAAGCCGTCACTAACGCCGAAAATACGATATACAGCATCAAACGGTTTATCGGTCGTCGTTGGGAAGACACGGAAGCCGAACGCTCCCGCGTCCCCTACACCTGCGTCAAAGGCAAAGATGATACGGTGGATGTGGAAGTGCGCGGCACCCAATACACTCCCCAGGAAATCTCGGCCATGATTTTGCAAAAGCTCAAGCAAGAAGCCGAAGCCTATCTGGGCGAAGAAGTCACCCAAGCGGTAATCACGGTCCCGGCATACTTCACCGATGCGCAACGTCAAGCCACTAAAGATGCAGGCACGATCGCCGGTTTAGAAGTGCTGCGCATCATCAATGAACCCACCGCTGCCGCTCTCTCCTATGGTTTGGACAAGCAAGACCAAGAACTGAAAATCTTAGTTTTTGACTTGGGGGGTGGTACTTTTGATGTGTCAATCCTCCAGCTAGGAGACGGCATCTTTGAAGTCAAAGCTACCGCAGGCAACAACCACCTCGGCGGTGATGACTTCGATATTTGTCTGTTAAACTGGATGGTGGAGCAATTCCGCATCAGCTCCGGCGTTGACCTATCCGTGGATAAAATGGCGCTGCAGCGCATTCGCGAAGCCGCAGAGCAAGCCAAAATCGACTTGTCCAGCCGCGACAGTACCAGCATCAACCTGCCATTCATTAGCGCTGACGAAACCGGGCCAAAAAATCTGGAGATGGAATTGACCCGCAGTCAGTTTGAAGAACTGGTACAACACATGGTGCAAGCCACAATGGAGCCGGTGGCTCAAGCCTTAAAAGATTCTGGGTTGAAAAAAGAAGAAATCGATCGGATTATTTTGGTGGGCGGCTCCACCCGCATCCCCGCCGTCCAAGAAGCCATCAAAAACTACTTTGACGGCAAAGAACCCGATAAATCCGTTAACCCCGATGAGGCAGTGGCTGTAGGTGCTGGCATTCAAGGGGGCGTCTTGGGCGGCGAGGTGCCAGACGTGCTGCTTTTGGATGTGACGCCTCTGGCTTTGGGCATCGAAACCCTCGGCGGTGTGATGACCAAAATCATCGATCGCAACACCACCATCCCCACCAGCCGTTTCCAAATCTTCTCCACGGCGATCGACAATCAAAGCTCCGTGGAAATTCACGTCCTCCAAGGCGAGCGGGCAATGGCCAAGGACAATAAGAGTTTAGGGAAATTCACCCTCACCGGCATCCCAAGTGCCCCCCGAGGCTTCCCCCAAATTGAGGTGACTTTTGAAATCGATGCTAACGGCATCCTCCACGTCTCCGCCGAAGACAAAAGCACCGGCACCGCTCAACGTATTACCATTAGTAACACTGGCGGCTTGACTCCCGACGAAATCGACAAGATGCGCCAAGACGCTGAAACCTACTCTGAGGCAGACACCGCCGTGCAACTGTTGACAGAAGCGAAAAATGAGGCTACCACCTTATTTTATAATTTAGAAGCCAGCATCAAAGAGTCTGCCTCAGTGCTGAGCAAAGAGCTGAAGTTGGAAATCAAGGAAAAAGCTGTCGCCCTCAAAAGCGCCCTTGCTGACCCCAAAATCACCATTTCCGACCTGCGCGAAAAAATATCGGCCATGCAGGAAACTATGTTTGCCGTGCGGATGGCCGTTTACAGTCAGCAAAATCCCCAAACTGAAACTGAGTCGAACCCGCCTCCCGATGGCACATCGCCAAAGGGAAGCCCACAACCAGCCACTAAGAGTCCGAAATCGGCGGGTTAAGTCCCCCCGGATTCATTCATCCCCATCTTGCCCACGCATTTTGCAGCATCAGTTTTGTTACTCACACATACCGGAAGCGCTTTATGGCCCGCGATTACTATGAAATTCTTGGTGTCTCTCGCGACGCGGACAAAGAGGAGATTAAGCGCGCCTACCGCCGGTTAGCGCGCAAGTATCACCCAGATGTCAATAAAGAAGAAGGCGCGGAGGAAACTTTCAAAGAAATCAATCGCGCTTATGAAGTCCTCTCCGAGCCGGAAATTCGGGCTCGGTACGATCGCTTTGGCGAAGCCGGAGTTGGTGGCGCCGCCGGTGCCGGTCCCGGCTTCGGCGATATGGGCGATATGGGCTTGGGCGATATCTTTGAAAGCTTCTTCGGCGGCTTCGGGATGCAGGGCCAACAGCGCACCAGACGCAGTGGGCCAGTGCGCGGTGATGACTTGCGCCTAGACCTAAAACTGGATTTCCGGGAAGCGATTTTCGGCGGCGAAAAAGAAATCCGCATCAGTCACCAGGAAACTTGCAATACCTGCGGTGGTAGCGGTGCTAAACCGGGCACCAGACCGAAAACTTGCGGCACCTGTAGCGGTACTGGTCAAGTGCGCCGCGCCACTCGCACCCCCTTCGGTAGCTTTACCCAAGTATCTACTTGTCCCACCTGCAATGGTCAAGGTCAAGTGATTGAGGACCGGTGTTCTGATTGCGGTGGCAACGGTCAAAAACAAGAGACGAAAAAACTCAAAATCAACGTCCCTGCTGGGGTTGATAATGGCACTCGCCTGCGGGTATCCGGTGAAGGCGATGCGGGCAAGAATGGTGGCCCTGGTGGCGATTTGTACGTTTACTTGTTCGTAAATGAAGATGCCGAGTTTCAGCGTGAGAACATCAACATCCTCTCGGAGATCAAAATCGGCTACCTCCAGGCAATTTTAGGCTGCCGTCTAGAAGTGAATACCGTAGATGGTCCTTTTGAAATCACCATCGAACCAGGAACCCAGCCCAATACTGTGGTCAGGTTGGAAAATAAAGGGGTGCCTCGGTTGGGCAATCCGGTCAGTCGCGGCGATCATATGCTGACGGTGATGGTGGAAATTCCCACCAAGCTAACGCCAAAAGAGCGCGAGTTATTGGAGGAATTGGCCAAAATCAGGGGCGAACGCACTGGCAAAGGCGGGAAAGATGGCATATTTGGATTATTTAATAAGTAATGAGTAATTCTTCTGCATCCATTCCTGATGTCCAGATGGACTTGCGGGGTACTCCCTGCCCGATTAATTTCGTGCGGACGAAACTCCGTTTGCAGCAAATGGCTCCCGGTCAGCTACTGGAAGTGTGGCTGGATCCGGGAGAACCGATCGAGCAAGTGCCTGACAGTCTGGCAATGGAAGGTCACACCATTGAAATGATCCAGGATATGTCCGGCTTTTTTGCTCTGAAAGTCAGACGCTGCAATCCACAAGCATGATTTTGACGGTGGCAAATCTCCCGGATTCACATGAGGCACCCCTGTTAACGGGCACGGTTTTGGCGGTGCAAGCTAATTATTATCGGGTGGAACTGGATCCCCCGATGCAAATGGTCGCGGATCAGAACCTGCCCTCCCCCCTGCCTCAATTCCTGTTATGTACGCGGCGGTCTCGATTGAAAAAAATCGGCCAGCAGGTGATGGTGGGCGATCGTGTGGCCATTGATGAACCGGACTTTGTTGGACAGCGGGGAGCCATCAGCTCGGTTTTCCCCCGCCAAAGCGAACTCGATCGCCCCCCGATCGCTAATGCCGATCGCATCTTATTAGTCTTCGCTCTCGAAGAACCCACCCTCGACCCCCACCAGCTCACCCGGTTTCTCGTCAAAGCCGAATCCACCGGTTTACAAGTCAGCCTCTGTCTCAATAAATCCGATTTACTCCCCCCACCCGAACGCCAACAATGGCAACAGCGGCTGCAAAATTGGGGTTATCAACCCCTATTTATCAGCGTCCAACAGGATGAAGGTTTGCCAGAGCTGAAAACCGAACTCGCTAACCAAATCACCGTTATTTGCGGTCCTTCCGGTGTGGGCAAATCCAGCCTCATCAATCACCTGATTCCCGAAGCTCACCTCCGGGTAGCCGCCGTTTCCGGTAAACTCGGGCGCGGTCGCCACACCACCCGTCACGTGGAACTATTTAAATTACCTGGTGGCGGTTTACTCGCTGATACTCCCGGCTTCAACCAGCCAGAATTGAACAGCACTCCTACCCAGTTAGCCAATTATTTCCCCGAAGCTCGCCTGCGTCTGGGGGTAAATTCTTGTCAGTTCGCCAACTGTCTCCACGGCGATGAGCCTAACTGCGCTGTCTCTGGTGACTGGGAGCGTTATGGTGATTATTTGGAGTTGCTCCATGAGGCGATCGAGCATCAGGAATTTCTCCACCACCACAGCGATCGCGAATCCAGTTTAAAAGTCAAAACCAAACGCTCTGGTAAGCCAGAATACGAACCCCGCCTGGAATCTAAAAAATACCGGCGCATCTCCCGCCGCTTCCAGCACCAACAACTCCATGATTTAGAATCAGACGAATTAGAAGAAGAACCATGATTTACTGATAACAACTTAAATCAGCATCATAACTAGACAATCAATAATTTTATGACTTGGCGCAATGGTTATGGCGAGTTCGTTCTCACCGGAGAATTTGCTAAATTATACATCAAAGCCGTCAAACATGGCGTTGACCACCTCTGGGATTACTATGAGAACGACACAGAATTTATGTGGTATCCTACCGGCTCTCGGTTATTCGACAACGCCCATCATTATCAAAAAGTCCATCTCATCAATATCTGCTTGTCAGCTTTAATTGACCCCAACTACACCCCACCGAAGCGCAGCCACTTATTAGATGCCGCAGCTTATTTCGCGTTCGCTTTTTTGCTGGAAGAGATTCAGGGAGAAATCGAACGGGAATTATCCGACATCAAATATGGGGTAGAATCTAAACCTGATGATGAAAAATATAAATATTATTATCGCCAGATGCTTGAAGGCGCATTTCAAGAGGAAATCGTACCTTTTGAAATGGATTCACTAGAAAATGGCCTTTACGTTTACGAAGACGAAGAAGAGTATCAACAAATTGCTGCTGATTTGAAAAAATTTGAATATCAATCTACCGAGATGTCTTACTGGGACTATCTTCTAGAAATGTTGGCTAATCTCATATTTGAGGATAGGGACTGGGAAATGGTATCTGATACCCCGGCTTGGCTCGATGGCGGGGACGAAATCAGCCAGGTGATGGGAGTGAGCGACAGTTATTTAACCAACCGCTTGCCCAAAGTCACCAAAAAAGCAGCCTTAGCGGCTCGAAAGGCGATAAATAGCTGGAAACTGGAAAATTAAACCGGTTGCTGCCAAAATATTTTGGCCTTGTAGATGTTGACAAAAAGCCAAAAATATGCTGACTAGACGGTAATTGCCAAGTTTATCAGCAAATATGCCTACTAGCAGCATAACCCAGATAAATCTGGTAGTCTAGCTTAAACAGTTTTGGTACAGAGTAAAACTAATGGAAATTTTAATTGGGCGAGGCAAGACAGCTCGCCGCGCATACGGAATAGATGAAATCGCCCTCGTGCCAGGAACCAGGACACTAGACCCAAGTTTAGCCGATACCAGCTTCGAGATTGGCGGCATCAAGCGGGAAATCCCAATTATCGCCAGCGCGATGGATGGGGTGGTAGATGTGCGGATGGCAGTGCTTTTGTCGCAACTGGGGGCGATCGGGGTGCTGAATTTGGAAGGCATCCAAACCCGCTATGAAGACCCCAATCCGATTTTGGACAAGATTGCATCGGTGAGCAACACCGAGTTTGTCCCCCTGATGCAGGAATTATACGCCGAACCGATTAAGCCGGAATTAATTGTACAGCGGATTCGGGAAATCAAAACCCAGGGCGGCATTGCCGCAGTGAGCGCCACGCCAGTGGGAGCCGTCAAATATGGTGCGGCAGTAGCTGAGGCGGGAGCGGATTTGTTTTTCGTTCAGGCTACCGTAGTATCCACGGCACATTTATCTCCGGAATCAGTGACACCGCTGGATTTGGCGCAGTTTTGCCGGGAGATGCCAGTGCCGGTGATTTTGGGCAACTGCGTCACTTACCAAGTCACCCTCAATTTGATGAAAGCCGGTGCCGCTGGGGTGCTGGTCGGTATTGGACCGGGTGCGGCTTGCACATCTCGGGGCGTGTTGGGGGTGGGTATTCCCCAGGCGACGGCGGTGGCAGATTGCGCGGCGGCGCGGAATGATTATTACCAGGAGACTGGGAAATATGTGCCGGTGATTGCGGATGGGGGTTTGATTACTGGCGGCGATATTTGCAAGTGTATTGCCTGTGGTGCCGATGCGGTGATGATTGGTTCGCCTTTGGCGCGAGCGAAAGAGGCGCCGGGACGGGATTATCACTGGGGGATGGCCACTCCGAGTCCGGTTTTGCCCCGGGGGACTCGGATTCGCGTGGGGACCACGGGGACTCTAGAGCAAATCCTGCGCGGTCCGGCGCAACTGGATGATGGTACTCACAATTTGCTCGGAGCGCTGAAAACGAGTATGGGGACTTTGGGGGCGAAGAATATTAAGGAGATGCAGCAGGTGGAAGTGGTGATTGCGCCGTCTTTGCTGACTGAGGGGAAGGTTTATCAGAAAGCTCAGCATTTGGGAATGGGTAAGTAGATATACTCTATGATCTCAATTGTAAAGTTTTCTGCCAGAAGGAGGGCGAGAACGCCATCTTTTGAGTATAATAAAGTATAGCGGAGACGCATGTTTCCGTTCACTCCTCACACCACACTCCGCCCGGACTTCGGTTCGGGCGGTTTCTTATGGTCGGATATGTCAATTCTCACAGCGGTCAAGCTGGTTTCAGGCATGGTATAATTACTGACTGAGAAACCATAGAAAAAAGGATTTCGAGGCATGTCAACAACAGCCCCGGTTACAGATGCCAGCTTTAAGCAAGAAGTTCTAGATAGCGCAGTTCCCGTTTTGGTTGATTTTTGGGCGCCTTGGTGCGGTCCTTGCCGGATGGTGGCTCCTGTGGTGGATGAAATCGCCGAGCAGTACAAAGACCAAATCAAGGTGGTGAAAGTCAACACGGACGAAAATCCTAATGTGGCTAGTCAATATGGGATTCGCAGCATCCCCACTCTGATGATTTTCAAGGAAGGTCAGCGGGTGGATATGGTGGTGGGTGCTGTTCCTAAAACCACTCTGGCTACTACTGTAGAAAAGTATCTCTAACTCCTTTGCCCCCGATCGCCAGCTTCTAGGCTCACGCAAACCATGATATTGACTCTGCCCATTGCCCCCCTTTTTTAGGGGGGTTGGCGGTATCTTTTTTGGCGAGCTAGAGCATGACCGTCGGGGCTTCCTTGGCTACCAAAACCTGATGCGGCTGGTCTTGGGCTGGGGGCAAAAGGTTGAAAAGGCTTTAGCAGCCGCCATATTAGGGTTTCTCTGTACTCAGAAGGTTTGGAAAAGTCAAAAGATTGATTCTACTTTCCCCAATTGTCAAAATTTGTGTCATTTCACAAGAGCAGCCACTCACAAGCAGGATCTGAACCTGACCTAAGCGGTTGCTGACTAGCCGGAGGGTTGCTAGGGTTACTCAGGCGTTCTACCTCGCCATCACTCTTGATGTGGTTGGATTATGCCCGATACCCCCTGAGTAGCACAACTAAAATTAGCCAACCAAGATTAAAAATGGTTTATGGAGAGGTTAGGATCGGGATTAAGGTAGTTTAAGAGCTGAATAAATCTGGCTCCGGGGGCTAATTCCTGGGCGCAATGGCAATAGTGGGCGCGGCAAAAGCAGTTAGAATCAGATTGCAGGCCAATGGCAAAACCTCTATGGCGTTCCTTTCTTCCCCAGATACAACTCCTCGCAATCAATCTTTACAGACAGAGGTGCAGGCACTTCTGGACCAGCTACCTGACTTGAATTACAAAAAATGGATTGAGCGATCGCTCGCCACCCTGGTGCAAATCGCCAACGGGGAAATGGACCGACTCGATTGGAAAATCCTGAGCGCTTCCCTCCATGATATGCAGCGGGGATTCGAGATTTTCTCTGCTTACCGCCACGTGCGCAAAGTCACCATCTTTGGCTCCGCCCGCATGTCTCAGGACACATTAGAATGTCAGATGGCACGTGAGTTTGCCCGCCGCGTCACTGAGTTAGGATTTATGGTGATGACGGGCGCCGGAGGTGGGATTATGGAGGCGGGAAATGACGGCGCTGGTGCGGATAAGTCCTTTGGTCTCAATATTGATTTACCTTTTGAGCAGGAAGCCAACCGGGTGATGGAAGGAGACCCCAAGCTGGTGGGGTTCAAGTATTTTTTCACGCGCAAGCTGTTTTTCCTCAAGGAGAGCGACGCGATCGCTCTATTCCCCGGTGGCTTTGGCACCCAAGATGAAGCCTTTGAGACCCTCACCCTTGCCCAAACTGGTCGTTACGGTCCAGCGCCCCTGGTACTCATCGACGCCCCCGGGGGTAGCTACTGGGAAGACTGGGAAGCCTACATTAAAAAACACCTGGTCTCCCGAAGGCTAATTTCTCCCCAGGACACCGGTATCTACACCATCACCGACAACGTGGAAACCGCCTGCGCCGCTATCACGAGCTTTTATCGGGTTTATCACTCCAGTCGCTATGTGGATGGTAAATTAGTCCTGCGTCTTAAGTGCCCCCTCACCGACGATGAAGTAGAACAGCTCAACGCTGAATTCCAGGACATCTTGGTGACAGAGCGCATTGTCAAAAGCGCCGCTTTACCCAAAGAACAAGGGGATGAAACCGAAAACCTACCCCGTTTGGTGTTGCACTTCAACCGCCGGGATGTGGGCCGCCTGTATCAGATGATTGGCCAAATCAACCAAATGGGCTGCGGCGCACCCCCCAGTTGGCGCACCCAGATGGCACACCCGGAGAGCAAATAATAGAGGTACTTCTGGACGGGGAGACGGGGTGACGGGGAGACGGGGTGACGGGGTGACTGGGTGACGGGGAGGGGTGGGAAGAGGGGGAAGAGGGGGAAGATGGGGAAGAGGGGGAGGAGTGGGAAGAGGGGGAAGATGGGGAAGATTACTCCCCACACTCCCCACACTCCCCACACTCCCCACACTCCCCCCTGCCCCCCTGCCCCCCTGCCCCCCGTCCCCCCGTCTCCCCAAGGGCTGGTTTACGAGAGAGCCTTCAGATGAGACAATGGGAGAAAACTTATTTTCCAGCAGAATCTAACCGCACGATTATGGCTAAAATTCAGTTTTCCAGGGGTATTGACGAACCAGCAGTGCCAGACGTGCGCCTCACCCGCTCTCGGGATGGTCGCAGTGGAACGGCCACTTTTTACTTCGAGAGACCCCAAGCTCTCAATAAGGAAAGCACTGATGAAATCACTGGGATGTATTTGATTGATGAAGAAGGAGAAATCACCAGTCGGGAAGTGAAAGCCAGATTCGTCAACGGCGAACCTGTGGGTATAGAAGCTACCCATGTGATGAAATCTCCCGCCGACTGGGAGCGGTTTATGCGGTTCATGGAAAGCTACGCGGCGGAAAATGGATTGGGCTTTACTAAGTCTCAATCAGGCAGCTAATCTACCTCTAGGTGCAACCCAGCTATGGGACTGTAGGTTGGGTTGAGGAACGAAACCCAACACCCAAGCAACCCCCCACCATTTTAGCGAAAATGACCACAATTCCTCATTCTGATTCCTCGGCTCGCCCGATTAAATGCGCGATCGTTACTGTGAGCGATACTCGCACTCCCGAAACTGACCGCAGCGGGCAGTTGATTCAGCAGTTGCTGGTGTCTTCTGGTCACATAGTGACGGCTTACTCGATTCTCAGAGATGAACCAGAATTGATTAGCGCCAAGCTAAAATTACTGTGCGAACCCCCCCAGGGGTCGCGTCAGCATCGTCAGGATGTGGAGGCATTGATTTTTAATGGTGGTACTGGTATTGCTCCTAGAGATACCACTTATGATGCGATTTCTGGCTTGTTGCAAAAAACCCTCCCCGGCTTTGGGGAGGTGTTTCGCTGGCTGAGTTATCAGGAAATTGGCTCCCGGGCGATCGCTTCCCGGGCGATCGCTGGCGTCTATCAAGACAAAATCATCTTTTCTCTTCCCGGTTCCACCAAAGCCGTCCAACTCGCCCTAGAAAAGCTGATTATACCAGAACTGGTTCACCTAGTCAACCAATTAAATCCCACCCAAATTTGATGCCAGTAGCAGGGGGGGCCATGCTTTACCCAAGCAAGAATCGCGGGAGGAAAATATATGAGAAAGCATTGCCCACCCTACCTGTTTAAAATTATGGTATTTGTTATGAGCGCTACAGTTAATAATAACAGCATCCCCTTAAGATGAGATAATTTTTTTGATTTGGTAAAATTTTTTATAATTTCGGTAGACCAAGAAATTATAAAAATATTTGGAAAAATCACCTTTTCAGATGATTTAAGGTTATAATCAAAGCCGAATCAATTGGGCTTGTCATTGGTGATTTGTCCAGCAGTACCTTGTGCTGTCACCAAGGACAAAGGACAAAGGACAAAGGACAAAGGACAAAGGACAAAGGACAAAGGACAAAGGACAAAGGACAAAGGACAAAGGACAAAGGACAAATGGACATCATCTCAAATACCGTGGCGCTATCGCGGTTGCAATTTGCAATTACCGCCATATTTCATATGCTCTGGCCCGTCCTAACCACGGGGATGGGGATTTATTTAGTCATCGTGGAAGGAATGTGGTTAAAAACCCGCAATCCCGCCTACTATCACCACGCTCGGTTTTGGGCAAAGTTCTATGTATTGAATTTCGGTATCGGCGTGGCGTCAGGAATTCCAATGGGATTTCAATTTGGCACCAACTGGGCGCCTTTTTCAGAAGCAGTAGGCAACTTTTTTGGCAGCGTTATCGGGTTTGAAGCCTCTTGGGCATTTATGCTAGAAGCTGCGTTTTTAGGGATAATGCTGTTTGGGTGGGAGCGGGTAAACCCGGCAATTCACTACTTATCTACGATTTTAGTCGCTTTTGGGGCGAATTTATCCACATTTTGGATTTTGACGGCTAACTCTTGGCTGCAAACCCCGGCGGGTGGGGAATTGGTTGATGGCAAGTTTATCGTCAAAGATTACTTTCAGGCAATTTTAAACCCGTTTATGGCAAACAGCGTGATGCACATGTTTTTGGCAACGCTAGAAACTTCGCTATTTGTGATTGGCGGGATTAGTGCTTGGTATGTGTTGCAGCGGCGACATGAGGAGTTTTTTGCTAAGTCGTTTAAGATTGCTTTAGCCGCCGCGATCGCCGTGGCTCCCCTGCAAATCTACGTGGGTCACTTGAGCGGCGAACAAGTCCATCAATATCAACCCGCCAAACTCGCCGCAATGGAGGCGCAGTGGGAAACAATCCCCGCAGGTCAGGCTGCACCCTGGAGCGCGATCGCCATTCCCAACGAGAAAGCGCAACAAAACGACTGGGAAATCGCCATCCCCAACGCACTAGGCTACATCCTGGAACTGAAAAAAGAACTTTCAGAACCAGTGCGCGGTTTGAAAGAATGGCAACCGAGCGATCGACCCCACATGATTGGCCTAATTTACTACTCCTTCCGCATTATGATAGCCATTGGCTTCTACTTCGCCGCCGTAATGCTTTGGAGTACATTGCAGTGGCTGCGCGGGCAACTTTCCCCCACCAATATCGCGAAACAGAGCTGGTTAATGTGGGCCTGGATATTCGCTGCCCCCCTCGGATATATCGCCGTTGAATGCGGCTGGATTGTCCGTTGCGTTGGCCGCCAACCCTGGGTTTTATACAACCAAATTCGCACCGTGGATGCCGCCTCTAACCTCCCCCCCGGTAACGTCTTAGCCTCCCTCACCGGCTATACCGTAGTTTACAGCCTGCTATTTATTGCGGCCTTGTATTTCGGCAGTCGCATTATCCGCACCGGGCCCAATCTCAACCTCCCCCTACCAGGCAGCGAAACCCCAGCCGTAGTGACGAAAGCTGGGGAATTCTTACCCGACGAACGCCCCCTAGAAGCAAAACAGTAGGGCAGATTATGGAAACACTACAATACTTTCTCCCCCAAGTTTGGTTTGTCATTTTAGCCCTATTCCTGTTTCTCTATGTCATGCTCGATGGATTTGACTTAGGAGTAGGCATCCTGTCGATAACCTCATCCTCCGAGCAGCGGCGCAGCATCTTGATGACCAGCTTGAGTAACATTTGGGATGCCAACGAAACTTGGTTAATCCTCATGGGTGGCGGTTTATTTGGGGCATTTCCCATCGCCTACGGCACCATCTTAACCGCCCTGTATATCCCAATTACCCTGATGATTTTCGGGTTTATCTTTCGCGGCGTTGCCTTTGAATTCCGCGAGCAAGCTAACCGCAAATTCTTTTGGAATATCGCTTTTGGTGCTGGCAGCTTCATCGCCGCTCTCGGCCAAGGTTTCGCCCTCGGCGGCGTTCTCAAAGGCATTAATGTAGATGCCAACGGTCACTTTATTGGGGGCACTTGGGACTGGTTGAGCTGGCAGTCGGTTGTCGTAGCGCTTACTCTCATCCAAGGCTATGTGTTAATCGGCTCCACTTATCTGATTTGGAAAACAACGGAATCGTTGCAAAAAACTCATTATCAAACGGCAAAAATTGCCGCCATCACCACTCTAATTGGCGCCGTTTTAATCACCATTGTCACCCCCATCTTTTATGAAAGCGCCAGAGACAGACTTTTTCAGCAACCCCTAGTTTACATCTTCGCCGCCATCCCCCCGCTAGCGATTTGGCTGATTTGGCAGCTCCTCCAAAGTCTCAACCGTCAGCAAGAGCGCGCCCCTTTTGTCTGGACGATTTTGCTCTTCGTCCTCACCTTTTTTGGGCTGGGATTGATTGTGTTTCCCTACATCATTCCTAGCCAAATCACCATTTACCAAGCCGCCGCTGACCCCAGCTCCTTGGTGATTATGATTATTTTCATCGGCTTTCTCATTCCCATCATGCTTTTCTATAACATCTACCAGTACATCGTTTTTCGCGGCAAAGTCACGGAAAATGAACACGGAGAATAGCAAATTAAAGGTTTGTAGTTGGGCTTTAGCCCAAATTCCAGAGGGCTAAAGCCCAACTACAAACTTTGAATAATGCTAATCTGGTCGTCGCTGCTGACCCTTACGGATATCCGCCAAAGAAGTGCCGATACCTTGGATAATGCCCTGACCGATGAAGCCAATTCCCCGACCCAATTGTAACAGCAGGTAGCGGCCACCGCTACCGATACCCAGCAGGATAGAGCGGACTCGCGGTGAGATAGCGTCTCTGGTTTCTAAAAGTAGGGTTACTGCCTGTTGGACGCCGTTGAGTTGGGCTAATTCCTGATTGCGAGCGCCGTAAACTGGCCGATTTTTAATGCCCCGATCGTCAATAACCGCCAGCAAATATTGGCTTTCAAATATAGCCTTGGGCTCTAGCCAGTATTTCTCCCACCGGTATTTCCAAGAAAGATTATTTCTAAACCGCTCAATTTCTCTAGTAGAAATCCAACGCCGGTCATAAAAATTTTGCTTTATTTCTTCCACATCGGCAAACCGGTTGAGCAGCGGTTGAATGGTAGCATTAGCCACCCTCAGTGTTAAATTGTGCAGCAGAAATTCAGCTTGCTGCATCGCTTCGGGTGTGCCAGACCCATAAGAGTCATTTTCAACAGTTAAGGGGGTTTGAAATAGCAGGTGAGAGAATAACTCCACTACCAATGGTATTTTGTCCAGAATATTTTCTCTAACGTTCCGTTCATCTTGGAGCAAAACCGGGACGATTTCTAACTGACGATCCACCACCAGCACCGAAGTGTATTTGCCAAAAAATTCCGTAGTTGTATCCACCCACAAATCCCGTAACAACCCGCGACGTAAAGACTGCAGTTGCTCTGGCGCAACTTGGGAAAATCTTAGCTTTGAAAGCAAATCCTCCAACTGGCGCAAAATGAGGAAGCAGAGCTGCTGTTTCTTTTCCTGGCGTAAGATATCAATTTCCAAGGCCACATCCGTCAAATTCCGCAATTGGGTCTGGCCGAGTTTATCCAGAGTCGCCTCAAACAAAGCAGCTTGAAGCCCTTTGGCTAAAGTGGTATCTACCGGGAAGGAAAGGGAACTGGGGGGAATGGGGGGTTGGGGTTGGGTGGGGGGATGGGGAGACTCGGAGACTCGGAGACTCGGAGACTCGGAGACTCGGAGACTCGGAGACTGGGAACCGAAAACCCAATTGACAATAGTGCGAGCTGCCACCACTTCTCGCCGCCTGCCAGAGAGAAAAAACCTGTCCCACGGGGAAAGAGATGGCTGACGCAACAGAGCATCTAGGGCCGCCACCTCAGCGTCCATTTGCTGGCGAGGTTGGGTGCCCAGGGCCGCCAAAAGTTTGGGCAGAGTCGATCGCCGGTTGGGTGACGCCGAAGGTTGACCCATACCGCCGGTGGCGGGAGACTGGGGCGGCCAATAAGTGTGACCTGCTGCTACTTGGCGAATGGCGCTGACCAAAGTTTTGGGGTCTCCCCGTTTGGAGCAATAACCCTTGGCGGCTGCAAATGCTACCAGTGAGGGAGTTTCAGTGAAGGAACTCAGGAGCAAAATTGGCACCTGGGGGTATTGTGAAGCTACCTGCTCGTAGAGAGTAATCCCTGATATGGTATCTCCCTGTGGGCTGCCCTGGTCTAAATCTAAGATTACTAAGTCTAAATTTGAGGGCGGCACAGGGGAGGCGCTGTCAGAAAGCGCGGGTGGGCGCTGTGTTTCAAGATCGCGAACAGTGCTTTGATTCTGGAATTGATTTGAGAAACCGATTTTTTCGTCATTTAAATGAAATTTACGTTCAATAGTTTTGTCTGATAATAATTCTGTATTTTCAGACGAATTTTCATTAAAATGATTAGCTAAATTTTGCGGATTTAAATCGGTCTGATTCAAAAAAACTTGGGCTAGTAGCTCCAAGACGATCGCACCCTGAGAACAAGATGCCACCAATTCCAGATCAGGTAACGGAGCCAAAATAGCCTCCAACCCCAGGAGGAGTAGGCGGTCATCGGAACTCGCCAGAATGTGGCAGCGGCGGTCATTGGTCATTTCTGAGTTTTATCGGCAATTAATTGTCAATCCCTGATCGATTTAGCTGCGGTTGTTTCGGCTGTGCCCGCCCCCCAGGTCGGCGCAGCTATCCTAGGGCAGATCTTGAGTCAACCGCTACTCAATTTGGTCAATCGGGGGTGGTTCAGCGGGGGCGCTAGCAGCGGGAGCGGGAGCTGGTGCTGGCTCTGGCTCTGGGGCGTAAGCTGGCTCTGGCTCTGGGGCGTAAGCTGGCTCTGGCTCTGGGGCGTAAGCTGGCTCTGGCTCTGGGGCGTAAGCTGGCTCTGGCTCTGGGGCGTAAGCT
>Ga0073934_10001100_pt1 | contig 68740 bp, 59 predicted proteins | sample LarsenN4metaG_FD_76834 | JGI IMG/M metagenome (GOLD analysis project Ga0073934, IMG submission 76834) | Hot spring sediment bacterial and archeal communities from British Columbia, Canada, to study Microbial Dark Matter (Phase II) - Larsen... ... | reverse complement strand
TGCGCCAGGCCCACGACCGCGTTGCCGAGCTGCGCGGGCACCGCGTGGCCCGCGCGCTGTTCCAGGAAAATCCCATGGCCGCCTTCGAGGGCCGCCCGCTGCCCTATTCGCCCGACCCGCCCGAGTTCGAGGCCGCGCCGCCGCGCAAGAAACGCAGGCGCTTCTGGTTTTTCTGAATGCATCCCCGGGGCGGCCTCGCTGCGTTCTTGTGGGACAAGTTTTCGGTCTGTGCGGCAAACAACTCGCAAGTGCGCGCCTGTGCGGGGCGCAGCCCCCAGCGCTCTTTCTCGGGGACGCACGGCATCTGTTGCTTGCGGTTGGTTCTTGATTAAAGATTCGATAAACTCACGCCGATGAATTCCGCGCGGAAGCAGCGGCTCCTGCTGGTGGCCGGCGCCCGGCCCAACTTCGTGAAGATCGCTCCGCTCACGGACACCCTTCGCGCGCCGGAATGCGCCGCGCGCGTGGAGACGCTTCTCGTCCACACCGGGCAGCACTACGACGAAGCCCTGTCGCAGAGTTTCTTCGACCAACTCGGCATCCCGCGCCCCGACGTCAACCTCGAAGTCGGCTCCGGCCCGCACGGCAAACAGACTGGCGAAATCATGGCGCGCTTCGAGCCGGTCGCGGAGGAATGGAAGCCCGACGTGGTCGTGGTGGTGGGCGATGTGAACTCGACGGTGGCCTGCGCGCTGGTGGCCGCCAAGCTGGGCGCGCGTGTGGCCCACGTGGAGGCCGGCCTGCGCAGCTTCGACCGCACCATGCCCGAGGAGATCAACCGCCTGCTCACCGACCAGATTTCCGATTTTCTGTTTGTCAGCGAGCCCAGCGGGGTGGAGAACCTGAAGCGCGAAGGGATCGCGCCGGAAAAAATCCATCTGGTCGGGAACGTGATGATTGACTCGCTGAAGAAGTTTCTGCCCATCGCGAGGAGGTCACGGGCGCTGGTGGACTACCGGCTGTTGCCGCTCGATGCGCAGGCCCATGCCGCGAGCCGCCCATTTGCGCTGGTCACGCTGCACCGCCCGTCCAACGTGGACGAGCCGGAGAAGCTGGAAAAACTATTGGGCGTGCTGAATCAGATCGCCGAGCTGGTCCCCGTCCTCTTTCCGGTTCATCCGCGCACGCGCGAGCGCATCGAGCGCTTCGGTCTTTCCGGCTTCGTGCGCACGGAGTGGGATTACGCAGACCTGGCGCGACGCACGGCCGGCGTGCTGCTCTGCTCGCCGATCCCCTACATCGAGTTTCTGCACCTGATGAGCGAGACGTCGCTGGTGCTCACCGACTCCGGCGGCATCCAGGAGGAAACCACCGCGCTGGGCGTGCCCTGCCTGACCTTGCGGGAGAACACCGAGCGGCCCATCACCGTCAGCGAAGGCACCAACGTGCTGGTCGGTGGCAACTCCGACAAAATCCTCAATGCCGCGCGCGCTGTCCTCGTCGGCCTCGGCAAGAAAGGCCGCCTCCCGGCGCTGTGGGACGGCCAGGCCGCCCAGCGCATTGTTTCCATCCTGCTCGGCTCGTAGCGCCAGCGCTTCCTGCTTCTCTGCGTCCACTGTGCTGATGTTTTTTCCTGGCCTGCAGGGGCGCACCTGAAGGTGGGCCCCTTCTTCTGACGGGCGGACACGTAGGTCCGCCCCTACAAAACCAAGTACGCGAAGATTTCCATGAATTCCTCGCACCGTTTGAGCGACGGAATCAAATACGCCCCGGGGAGCTTGGAGCGAGCGCGGCATTTCCGTAGGAGCACGATCCCGAGGCTTCGGGATCGTGCCCCTACCGATACGCGTCATCCAAAGATTTCGAGGATTTCTTCGTAGCGCTTGAATGGCGGGATCAAATATGCTCCGGCCAATTCCGTTTTGGCCCAGTCGAGCATGCGGCGAGCGAGCCGGAAGCCACACGCGCGCGCCTCGGTGCCCGCCGCGTCGAGTTCCTTCAGTACATTTTCGGGAATCACGATGCCCGGCACTTCGTTGTTCAGGCGCAGGGCCTGCTTGTAGCTGGTCAGCGGCCACACGCCCACCAGCACCGGGATGGGACATTTTCCGCCGATCTTCTTCAGGAAAGCGTGCCAGTGCTCCGGATCAAACAACGGCTGAGTCATGGCGAAGTGCGCGCCGGCTTCGACCTTGGCCACAAACCTGCGAACTTCTTCGTCCACATCATCGGCCACGGGGTTCAGCGCGACGGCAATCGTAAAATTCGTCGCCCCGCCGAGCGTTTTCCCGGCCCAGTCCATGCCCTGGTTGAGCCGCGTCAGAATTTTCACCAGCCCGATGGAGTCCACCTCGTACACGCCGCTGGTTTCCGGGTGATCGCCGAGCGACGGCGGGTCGCCGGTAATGGCCAGGACGTTGCGCACGCCGCCCACTGACCACGCGCCCAGCAGCGAGGCCTGCAAGCCGATGATGTTTAGGTCGCGCGTGGTCAGGTGCGGGATGGTCTCCACGCCGCGCGCCTCCAGCGCCCCGGCCAGCATCAGCGCGTCCATGCCCACGCGCGCCAGCGTGCCGCTGTTGATGTCAATGGCGTGCACCTGCCCCGAGGCGACGACTCTGTCTACCTGCTCGAAAATTCTCTCCAGTGACACGCCCTTAGGCGGGTCAATCTCCACGCTGACGGCGAACTCACCGGCGCGGATTTTCTTCCAGAGCTTGCTTTCCGGCTCGCGCGTCGCCGGGCGCTTCACTTCCACCGGGGCTTCGAGCACCGCCGTGCCCGGCGCGCGCCCCGCCGCCCGCGACGGCCGGAGCTTCTTCACCGCCTCGGCCACAGCGCGAATGTGTTCCGGCGTGGTGCCGCAGCAGCCGCCGATGATGCGCACGCCCAGCGCGGCGGCGTCCCGCGCGAACAGCGAAAAATATTCCGGCGACGATTTCGGATAGACCACGCGGTCGCCCACGCGCTTGGGGAAGCCGACGTTGGGCATGGCGCTCACAAAGCCGGCGTCGAGCACGGTGAACTCCTCGAGCACCGGCATCAGCGCCTGCGGGCCCAGCGTGCAGTTTGCGCCGACCGCCTGCACGTCCTTCTGCTTCAGCCGCCCCCAGGCGTCCGCGGGACGCGTCCCGCCGAAGGTGGTGCCTTCCTCGGAGAAGGTCAGCTCGGCGATGATGGGCAGTCGCGAAAATCCGCGGATGGCATCAATTGCCGCTACCAGCTCCTCGATGTCGGAAAAAGTTTCCAGGACGAACAGGTCCACGCCGCGCTCTTCCAGCGCCTGGGCCTGCTCGCGAAAGATATCGCAGATTTCGTCGCGCGGCAGCGGGCGCACCTGCCGCGAGGCGCCCAGCGGCCCGATGGAGCCGGCGATGAGCACTTCGCGCGCGGCGGCCTCGCGTGCTTCGCGCGCCAGCTTCACGCCGCGGTGGTTGATGCGCGCGGCGCTCTCCCCCAGGCCGATCAAGCCGAGCTTGAGGCGGTTGGCGCCGAAGGTGTTCGTCTCGATGACTTGCGCGCCGGCCTCGATATAGGCCTGGTGCACGCGGAAGACGGCCTCCGGCTCGGTGAGGTTCAGCTCGTCGAAACTGCGCTGTGGCCCCTGCGACTCGTACAGCATGGACCCCATCGCGCCGTCGGCGACCAGGATCGCGTCCTTCAGCCTTTCATTGAAATCTTCAATTCGCATTTATGGTTTTGTGGGACAGGCTTTCCAGCCTGTCCATGGCTGCGCGAAACGCCTCGGAGTGCGGCTCCCGATCCCGAAGCCGCGGGACTCGGTATCAGCACCACTGTTCTACCGCACCTGCTCCACCAGCCCCGCAATCGTGCCCATCAAATCATACTTCGTCAGAATCTCGTACTGCCCGCCGCCCATGTCCACAAACACGGCCGGGCTCTCGTGACACAACAAGTGGGTGACGCGCTCAACCGGCGCATCCTTGGGCACCACCGGCAGAGGCTTGCCCATCACTTCGCGGATGACCAGCTTGCGCAAGTCCTTGCCTTGCAGCGCAAGGTTCAGAATCTGGTCCTCGAAGATGGTGCCGATCAGCGCGTTTTCCTCAAACACGGGAAGCTGCGAAATATCCTGGCCCTGCATGATGCGCAGCGCGTGGAAGACGGTCTGGTAGGGTCGCGCAATCAGCATCTCGCGCACTTTACCCTGCTGGTGCTTCACGCGCACTACGTCTTCGGCGCGCAACGGCACTTCTGCATCCACGTAGCCGTGGTCGCTCATCCACTCGTCGTTATAGACGTTGGAAAGGTAGCGCATGCCCGTGTCCGGCACGAACGCCACCACCAAGGCCTCCGCCGGCAGCGTCTTCGCCAGGCGCAATGCCGCCGAAACGCACCCGCCGCACGACCCGCCGGTGAACAACCCTTCCATGCGCGCCAGCCGGCGCGTCACCACGAAACATTCCTCGTCGCTGACCTGCACCACGTCATCGAGCAGCGCAAAATCCAGCGTCGCGTGCAGGCTGTCGCCGCCGATGCCCTGCACTACGTAGGTGGTGCCCTTTACCAGCTTCTTGTTCTTGAAATAGTCGTAGTAGATCGAACCAACGGGGTCCACACCAATAATCTGAATCCTGGGATTCTTTTCCTTCAGGAACTGCGCGATGCCGGTGACCGTGCCGCCGGTGCCCAGGCCGCATACGAAGTGCGTGATTTTTCCTTGCGTGTCTTCCCAGATTTCCGGCCCGGTGGTCTCGTAGTGCGCACGCGGATTATCCGGGTTGGAGTACTGGTCGGGATAGTAGGAGTTGGGAATCTCCTTGGCCAGCTTGTGCGCCACCTGGTGATAGTGCCGCGGATCGTCGGGCTCCACCGCCGTGGGGCAGACAATCACTTCCGCGCCCAGCGCTTTCAGCAGATCAATTTTTTCTTTGGACTGCTTGTCGTTGATGGTGAAGACCACCTTGTAGCCGCGCACCGCGGCCACCAGCGCCAGGCCCATGCCGGTGTTCCCGCTGGTGGCTTCGATGATGGTGCCGCCGGGCTTGAGCAGGCCCTTCTTCTCCGCCTCGTCAATCATTTTCGTGCTGATGCGGTCCTTCACCGAGCCACCGGGGTTCAGATAATCGGCCTTCACGTAAATTTCGCAGGCCAGGCCCTGGGTCAGGCGGTTCAGCTTGATCAGCGGCGTCTTCCCGATGGCTTCAAGGATGTTCTTGCACTTCATTCCTTCATGTCTCCTTGCTACGAATGCCGAAAACTCCGACCGCCTGTAATTCTGAGCCCCGGTGGTTTCTTTCGGGGCGAAGAATCTGACCTTTCCCGGGTACGCGGTAGTATCGCACGCCCCTTCGCCCTCCGCCACCGCGTTGGGTCTTGTCTGTTTCCGGCGTAGAATCGAAAAGAGGGTCGGCTGCTGTGGATGTCTTGGAACTTATCCTTTTTGGACTCGCGGCTTTGCTGGCTGGGGAGGCTTCTGGTTTCTGATTCTCTCTCTGCAAGGCCGCTTTGGTGGCTGGGCCACGCTCGCAGAAAGCTATCGCCTCGAAGGCGACTTCACCGGCCCGCGCTGGCGCTTCCAATCCGCGCTGCTGCGCCGCTGGACCATCTACGGCAACTGCCTCACGATCGGCGCGAATCCCCGTGGACTCTACCTCGCCTGCCCTCTCTGTCGTCCCGCTCATCCGCCGCTTTTTATCCCGTGGCAGGACATTTCCATCGCTGACCGCCCCTTCCAACTCTTCCGCTACAAGGAATTCCGTTTCCGGCGCGAGCCGGAAATCCCCGTCCTGATCCGCCCCCGGCTTGCCAAGAAAATCGGCTCCGCTGCCGCCGCCTCCTGGCCCGCCGGCCAGCAACTTACCCCCGCAAGTTTCGCACGGTAGCTTGAGCCGATCCTCGCTCTGCAGGGGCGCAGCATGCTGCGCACGGCATCTTGGTTCTTCTCTGCACCCATGCGGATCCTCTCTGTCCTCCGCGCTAAAACTTTTGCGTTTTTTACTTCATTTGTGATTATCTGTGTTCATCTGTGGTTCCAACGACTCCAGCATTGAAGTTTCACCCGCTAACCGCGGCCCGCTGGCACGACCTGGAAACGCTTTTCGGCAAGCGCGGCGCCTGTGGTGGCTGCTGGTGCATGTGGTGGCGCCTGCCGCGCGCGAAGTTCGTCGGGCAGAAGGGAACAGGCAACAAGAAGGCGCTGCGAAGAATCGTCAAGACCGGCCCGCCGCCGGGCATCCTGGCCTACGTGGGAAAACAGCCGATCGGCTGGTGCGCACTGGCCCCGCGGGAGGACTACGTTGTGCTGGCCAATTCGCACGTCCTGAAGCCTGTGGACGACAAGCCGGTCTGGTCCGTCACCTGTTTTTTCATTGCCAAAGCGTTCCGGCGACGCGGCGTTTCCGTCGCGCTGCTCAAAGCTGCCGTCGCCTTCGCCAGAAAGCACGGCGCCAAGATCCTGGAAGGCTATCCGGTTGCGCATCCCGCGGGGAAATTTCCGGACATCTTTTTCTGGCCCGGCCGCCCGGGGATTTTTCTCAACGCCGGCTTCTCCGAAGTCGCCCGGCGCAGTCCCACTCGGCCCATCATGCGCAAGGTATTGTAGAGGCGGTTTTACTGCGCCGCTCTGCGCCGATCCCTGCCTTATTTCGCCCAGGCCATGCCATCGGGCTCGTTGCCGGTCGCAAAGGTATTCATCACTTTCCGCGCGGCCACGTCAATCACGCTCACTTTGTTCGCATTGGTATTGGCCACAAACGCGCGCTTCCCGTCCGGCGTCATCTGGATGCCCGCCGGCACCATGCCCACTGCGACTTTGGCCAGCAGCGCGCGCGTCTTCGCGTCGAAGACGCACACCAGGTTGGACTGCGCGTTGGACACCCAGACCTCTTTTCCGTTCGGGGTGAACTTCACGCGGATAGGCATCGTGCCGCCGCTCTCGAAGCTCGACGTCACCGTGTCTGTGGCCGTGTCAATCACGGAAATGGTGTTCGCGCCGCGGTTCGAGGCCCACACTTCTTTGCCGTCCGGCGACACGTCAATCCCTTCCGTGCCCGCCGCGGTCTGGATGACCTTCACCGCATCGCTGGCGCGCTCGATCACCGTAACGCTCCCCGAGCGGATGCTGGCCACGTAGAGTTTCTTTTCGTCCGGCGTGGGCACCAGCATGTGGCTTACGTCCTGCCCCGTCTTCCATGCCTTCACGATCTTCCCGCCGGACGTCTCGATCTCCAGCACCGCTTTGGCACCCTCGGTGGTCACCCACAATTTCTTGCCATCGCGGCTGGTGACGATCCCGTGCGGCTGCTTATACTCGCCGAGTTCCCACGTGGCTACGGCCTGGCGCTTTTTCAGGTCCAGCACCGTGACGGTCGTCCCCGGGGGCTGCGGCGGGCGCTGTTCGCCCGGGCGGAACACTCCGAACGACCCATAGTTCGACACGTACGCAAACTTCCCATCGCGCGACGCCGCCACTTCGTGCGGCCCTTTGCCCGTGGGCAGCTTGGCCATCACTTCCAGCGTGACCGGATTCACCAGCGCCGCTTCGTGGTCTGACTTGTTCAACACAATCAGCGTCTGCGCCGCCGCGCTTCCCGCCAATGCGAGACACGCGGCTACTGCCGCCGTGAGAATTTTCGTCTTGCGCATTTCCTCACCCCCGCTTTCTTCATTTCTATTTCCCTGCGTCCGAGGGACGCTCACTGTAACACAGCCAGTCCTCGGAGCGCGCAGCTCCTTGGAGGACGGCCTCTTGCTGGTTCTTGCAGGTGAGGGTCCTTCACGCGGGATCGGCCGTTCAAAGTTCCAACCGGTTTCGTTGACATCCTCGGCGCAGCCGGATGTGGAGTGCGGCGTGCCGAAGCTTCGGGACGCCGCTTTGCTTGGCGCCAAGCTTGCTTCGCGTGCCCCACTCTTGACAGTGCCTCAGCGACCTGCCGCAGCCGAAGGCGGGAGCCCTTCGACTGCGCTCAGGACAAGCTTCGCTCCGGCACTCCACACTCCTCGCCTTCGGCAAATGTTCGAGGAAATCAACAGAGCCGTTCCAACCTTCAAACATTCCACCGACACGTTTTCCGCTCGGCAACCTTGCCACACTTCGTGCTATATAATCCTGCTGCGATTCGCAGGGGGCGCGGCATGCCACGTCAAAACATCGCCAGCGGCACGAAGTGGGAACCCATCGTCGGCTATTCGCGCGCGGTACGCGTGGGCCCGCACGTACACGTTTCCGGCACCACCGCCACCGACGCCGCCGGCAACGTCGTCGGCATCGGCGACCCTTACGCCCAGGCCATGCAGACGCTGGCCAACATTGAAGCCGCGCTCAACCGCGCCGGAGGCAATCTGGCCGACGTAGTGCGCACGCGCATTTACGTCGTCAACATAGACGATTGGCAGGAAATCGCCCGCGCCCATGGAAAGTATTTCGGCGACGTGCGCCCGGCTACCTCCCTGGTCGAGGTTTGCAGCCTGATCTCGCCGGAAATGCTCGTGGAAATCGAAGCCGACGCCTACATCACCGACCAAACGTAACGCCGGCACTTTCGCAGGGGCTCCGCCGCCACGGCGGAGCAATGCGTCCATTTACTCGTGTGGCCATTTCCTCTTTCTCTGCGCTCTCCGTGTCCTCTCTGCCCTCTGTGTTGAATCTTTTTGACTTTTCATCTGTGTTCATCCGTGTTCATCTGTGGTTTCATATCTTCCCGGGAATTTCTGATGCGTCGCTTCAACCTCGCTCTTCTCGGCTTCGGCAACGTTGGCCAATGCCTGGCGCGTTTGCTGCTGCAAAAGTCCGCCGAACTCCGCGACCGCTACGCGATTGACTGGCGCCTGACCGGCGTGGCCACGCGCCGCCTGGGCTGGCTCGCCGATCCCGAGGGCCTCGACGTGGAGCAGGTTCTGAGCGGCAATCTCACGCGCGGCCGCAAAGTCGGCTTCATCCGCGAATGGCTTTCCACCGCGCGCGCCGACGTGCTGTTTGAAGTCACGTCCGTCAACGCGCAGACCGGCCAGCCCGCCCTGGACCACCTGCGCGCCGCGCTCGACGCCGGCGCGCACGCCATCACCGCCAACAAAGGGGCCCTCGTCCACGGCTATCGCGCGCTGCGCGACCTGGCCGCGCAGAAAGGCAGACGCTTCCTCTTCGAAGCCTGCGTGCTCGGCGGGACGCCTGTGTTTTCTGTGTTCCGCGAAACGCTGCCTGCGGCGAATCTGCTCCGCTTCCGCGGCCTGCTCAACACCACCACCAACGTCATCCTGAAGGAAATGGAGTCCGGCTGCACTTTCGACGCGGCGGTGAAGAAAGCGCAGGAACTGGGCGTCGCGGAAACCGATCCGTCCACCGACGTGGACGGCTGGGACGCCGCGCTGAAGGTTCATGCGCTGGCCACCGTGCTCATGGACGCGCAATTCCGCCTCGACGAAATCCAGCGCGAAGGCATCCGTGGCGTCACGCCGGAAGCCGCGCGCGCCGCCCGCGCCGCCGGGAAACGCATTTGCCTCGTCGCCCGCGTGGAGAATCAGGCCGGCCGCATCGTCGCCGCGATTGGCCCGGAAGTGATCGAACCCGGCGATCTGCTAGGCGGCGTCGGCCCCACCGGCAACATTCTGCATTTCGAACTGGACACGCTGCGCGACCTGATCATCGCCTCCGGCCGGCAGGGGCCGGACACTACCGCTTACGGGCTTCTCGCCGACTTCCTCACCGCCGTCGGCTCGTACCGCCGGCAGCCGTGGTGAACCCGCGATTGCGGGCCGAACCATCCTACCTTCGCGCCACTAGCCACTCGCCACTTCTCGCATTACACTCCTCGCTGCGCAGTCACCATGTTAACCTCCGCCCAGCACGAATATTCCGCCGAGTTCGCGGAGTTCTACGACTACACGGCGCTCTATCTCGCCCGACCGGATATTCCGTTTTACGTGGAAGAGGCGCGCGCCGCCGGCAGCGTGCTCGAACTCGGCTGCGGAAGCGGACGCATCCTGATCCCCACGGCCGCCGCCGGCGTCTCCATCACCGGCCTGGACCTATCCGAAGCCATGCTGGCGCGCTGCCGGCAGAAACTCGCCCCGCAGCCGCCGGAGGTGCGCAGGCGCGTGCGGCTGATCCGCGGCAGCATGACCAATTTCGATTGCGGCGAAACGTTTCAGCTGGTTACCACGCCCTTCCGCTCTTTCCAACACCTCGTCACCATTGAGGACCAACTGGCCTGCCTGCGCTCGGTGCACCGCCATCTGGCCCACGACGGAATCCTGATCCTGGACATGTTCCAGGTGATTCCCGCGGCGATGAGCGATCCGGAATGGATGCGCGAGCGCGAAGACACTCCGGAAACGCGGTTGCCCGACGGGCGCACCTTCCGCCGCACGGCGCGCATCGTCGGCTTTCATCGCGCCGAGCAGGTCAACGAGGTGGAGTTTTGCGCCTACGTCACGTACCCCGGCGGCCGCACCGAGCGCCTGACGGAAACTTTTGCGGTGCGCTATTTTTTCCCTAAAGAAGTGGAGCACCTGCTGGCCCGCGCCGGTTTCCGCGTCATCACCGTGTATGGCGACTTCAACCGCTCGCCACTCTCGAACGATTCGCCCGAAATGCTCACCATTGCCGAGAAAACCGATGAGCACCGATGATGCGCGCGCGGCCGAGCGACTGCTCGCATGCTGCGTGTCTCCGGGGGAGTGCGCCATTCCTGCTGACGCGCCCGCCTGGGATGAACTGCTCCCCCTCGCTCTCTTTCACGGCGTTGCGCCGCTCCTGTACGCCAATCTGAAAGGCCACGACCTGCCAGAACCCATCCGCGCGCAACTTCGTTCCATCTACGTGGCCAATTCCCGCCGCAACGAACAACTCCTCGCCGAGCAGGCGCGCATCCTCGCCGCATTTTCCGAAAAATCCATTTCCGTGTGGCCGCTCAAGGGCCCCCAACTCGGCGCGCAGCTTTACGGCGACGCGGCCATCCGCCAGGTCGCGGACATGGATCTCCTCATCCGCCCAGCAGACCTCGTCGCCTGCGACGGCGTGCTGGCCAGCCTCGGCTACGCGCGCCAGGCCCCGGGCGATATCGCCGGCCTGCGCGACGCAGGGGAATTGATTTATTTGAAGGATGCGGGCCGAGAAGCGGATCAAGGAAAGAACGGCGGAAGCGAAGAGGGCCCAGCCTGGCGTCCGGGGCAAATGACTTTCGCCGTGGACTTGCAGCAGCGCGTGCTGCCTTATGGTCAGCGCGACCCGCTCGCCGACCGCATCCGTTCCCTGGGCATGACTGCTGAGAATCTCCTCCTCTCTCTGTGCGTCAACCAGGTGGCACACCGTTTCGCGCGGCTGAAATATTTGCTCGATGCTGCCGCCTGCCTGCGCAAGCATGGCGCCGCGCTGGATTGGCCCGCGTTCCTCGCCGTGGCCCGCGAACTCGACTTTGCTCCGGGCATTTATCTGAGCCTGGCCTGGGCGCGCTCTCTGGCGGATGTTCGCGTTCCGCAAGATGTACTGGTGGCACTCCGCCCCGACTGGTTCACGCGCCGTTTTGCCGCGCGCGTCTTGGGCGACGACGCTGTGACCACGCTTCTGCGCGGCGCCGCGCTCGCCGGCCCTTACGGCGCCTTGGCCATCCTTGCCGCGACGCGTCCTGGCCCCGCGCGTTGGCGACAGCTCTGGCGGATGCTCTTTCCCCCTGCGGCCTATCTTCGCCAAGTATTCGCCGCCGCACCCGATGATCCTCTCCTCCCTCTTTATGTCCGCCGTCTGATGGGGAAGCTCCCCGCCGCGCTCCGCCGCCGTACGCTGTGAATCTGGCGAGTTTGCCAATTAACCTGGAAGGATAATCCGGCGGGCAGCGGGGCCGAACCGAATGGATACAAAGACTGTTCTACCCTGTTGACAGCCCTTGGGTTACGCAGTTACAGTGCTTTCACCCGAATCTGGGCCGATTGTCTGGGTATTTGGGGGGTCCTCTCAGCTCCCCAGAATACCGGTTCAGGCTGGGAATTCGAGGAGGGTCGTCCCGAGTGGCTCAGAGACCTGGGACAGCGCCACTATCTGTTTCTATCGGCCAGGTACCACTCACTCTATTCTTCCAAGAAGACTCTCTTTTCGAAAAAGCCGGACGGCGCTACGCGGGCTTCAGCACCCCGCACTCCTCCGGCTTTCCGATTTTTCTGAGCCCCGAGGCGGGTCCGCTCCACGCCACATCCTCTGCTGACTATTCTCTGCACGGCGCCACGCTGCACGTAGATTCCGCCGCCGCGCACATCCGCGGCGTGCACTCCGAGTTCACTGTGGACTCCCTGCTGCGCGTGCTGCTGTCCATGATCCTGCTGCTGCGCCGCGGCTTCCTGCTGCATGCCGCGACGGTGGAGCGCGCCGGCCGCGCCTACATTTTTATGGGCTGCTCCGGCGCGGGCAAGAGCACGGTGGCCAGTCTCTCGCCTTCCGGCGCACCGCTCAGCGACGAAATCTCGCTGCTGCGCGCCGGCGATTCCGGCTGGCTGGCTCACGGCACGCCATTCTGGGGCGAGTTCCGCTCCGGCAACCGCAACGCGCACCTGCCCGTCGCCGGTATTTACGCACTGGTGCAGGCGGCGGAAAACCGCGTCGAAGAAATCTCTCCGCGCGAAGCCCTGCGCGCCCTGCTGCCCAATGTGCTGTTTTTTTCCGGGTCGGCCGAGCAGCGCAACGCGCTGCTGTGCATCACCGCCGAATGCGCTGAAGCGTTGCCCTTTTTCCGGTTGCAGTTCCGCCGCGATGCGAGCTTCTGGGAGGTGCTGCCATGAGCGCACCTCAGCCTGCCGTCGCTCCGGTGCGGCCCGTGCAGAACCCGCTGGCCGCCTGGCGCGAAATCGAAGGCGTGGTGGTGATTATCTCGCCGGAGGACAGCGTGCTCCACGAGCTGAACCCCACGGCCAGCTTCATCTGGAAGCATTCCACCGGCGAGCGCACCGCCGAGGAAATTGCCCGGCTGCTGGCCGAGGAGTTCGAAGTGGATTTCCCCACCGCTGTGGCCGACACCTGCGAACTGCTCCAGGAACTGCAGCGCAGAAATCTGCTGCAAATCACTGCCGCGGAGGTGCGCCATGGCTAGCGCGCCGGTGATGGGCCGTCTGGTGGCGCGCTCGCTGGAGAACCATCTGCCGCTCAACGTGCACTTCGACGTCACCTACCGCTGCAACGAGCGCTGCGTGCACTGCTACCTGGAGCACGATGACCGCGGCGAGTTGACCACCGTGGAGATCCGGCGCGTGCTCGCCGAACTGGCCGAGGCCGGCACGCTCTTCCTGACCTTCAGCGGCGGCGAGATTTTCCTGCGCAGCGATTTCTTCGAGTTGCTGGCCTGCGCGCGCAAGCTGCGCTTCGACATCACGCTGAAGACCAACGCGCTGCTCGTCAACGCCGAGCGCGCTGCGGAGCTGCGCCGCCTGGGCGTGCGCCGCATGCAGATCAGCCTGTACAGCGCCGACGCGGCCGTGCACGACGCCATCACCCGCGTGCCCGGGTCGTTCGTGCGCACCCTACAGGCGCTGGAGTTCTGCAAGGCGCAGGGCCTCCAGGTAAAGATATCCTGTCCGTTGATGAAGCAGAACATCGGCGATTACCGAGGCGTGCAGGGGCTGGCCGCCGCGCTGGATGTGCCCTACCTCATGGACCCCACCATCACGCCCATGCTGGACGGTGCCCGCGGCCCGCTGACTATGCGCCTCGATGTCGGCGAACTGCTGCCCGTGTTGCGCGACCCGGCACTGAATCCGCCGCGCGTCGCCGCGCCGGAGGGCTCCGCCGCGCCGGCCCCGGCCCATGCCTACGAGAACATCCCGTGCAGCGCCGGCCACAACAGCGTGTACATCTCGCCCTACGGCGACGTCTATCCCTGCGTGCAGATGCCGCTGCCCACCGGCAACCTGCGCCAGAAATCGTTTGCGGAAATCTGGAATGGCTCCGCGCAGATGCAGCGCCTGCGTGCGGTTCGCGAGAGCGACCTGGCTATTTGCTCCATCTGCTCGATTCGCCGCTTCTGCCAGCGCTGTCCAGGGCTAGCGTACATGGAAGAGGGCGACCTGGCCGGTCCTTCCGGGCGCGCCTGCGAGCTGGCCGAAGCCGCCGCCGCTCTCGCCGGCGTGAGCAACCCGGTGAGCGCCCTGCGCGCTCGCGGCCGTCTGCCGCACGCTCAGAAATCCAACCTATCTCAGCTCGTACAGATTGCTGCGCGGAGCACCTCCTAGGAGCGGGGGCACCCTATGCACAAGGAGAAACAGAACGAAAACAACGTAACTCGGCGCAAGCCCTACTCCAAGCCATGGTGCGTGTCTGAGAAGATATTTGAGACCACCGCACTAGCTTGCGGCAAGCTGCCCTCCGGCAGCGGCCTGTGCGCCTCGGTGCCCAAGGCCTCCTAGGCGGGATGGCGATCCGCGCGGCTCGAAGATTATGTTCGCACAGGAAGAGGTGAGCAGACATGAGACGACACATTGCGGTTCTGAGCGGAGTCATTCTCTTTGCCGGGGCGCTCTTCGCCGCGACCGCAGCCCTGGCGCAGGTTCCCGCCCGGGGGCGCGACGACGCCGACCGCGCCCGGTCCACCATCCGGCGCGGCCCGGCGGCGACCGCTCCGACCGCCTCCGCGGTCAGCGAGATCTTTTTCTGCGAGGTCCTCACCACCGAGTGCCGCTCCACGAACTCCACATTCCCGGTGAACAGGTTGCGCGATCTCTTTGTGTACGTCACCTGGCCCAAGGCCAGCGGCGACCTGGAACAGACGGTGGAGTTCTATCTGCCCGACGGCAGCCTCTATCAGAAGAAGGCCACGCGCTTCAGCGCCCGGCTCGGACAACCCCGCGCGCGCGCAGTGGCCGGCGCCCGGCCGGTTCCGGCGGCGTTTCTCACCACCAGCCGTGGCACGCCGACGGTGGTCACCTCGCTGCCCGTGGCCGGCACGTACATCACCCAGCGCAACCTGCTGGGCACCTGGAAGGTGCGCGTCCTGCTGGGCGGCAAACCCGTCCTCAGCGGCCAGTTCACGCTGAAGGCCGCCGACGCGCCGTAAAGCATTTCCCCGCGGGACGCGGCCTGCTTCGGCCCGCTCCCCGGGAGCCAGCGGGACACCGGGTCCATTTGTCTGAGTAGGAGGGAGGTTACGCATGCGCGTATATGCCAGAATCCGCCAGGGCTTGTGCCTGTCGCTGGTGGGTTTGCTGGTTTTTCCGGCGCAAACATTCGCCGACGAGGTATTCACACTCACCGCCGTCGCCGACGCCACGCTGCAGTCCGCCCTGCCCACTACCAATGACGGCACCAGCACCTTGCTGCGCATTCTCGGCGAATCCGCCGCTACTCGGCGCGACCTGGTGCGCTTCGACCTCACCAGCCTGGCCTCCACCGCGGCCGTGAAGGTCGCCGACCTGAAAATGAAAATCTCCATCCCCCCCACGGTCTCAAAAAACCATGCCGCCCACCGCGTCACCGGCGCTACGCAGTGGACCGAAGCCGCCACTACATGGAATTCCCGCGACGGCGTCACCGCTTGGACTGCGCCGGGCGCCGACTTCTCCGCCACCGCCATTGACACGCAGCCTACCGGCACCGTCGCCGGGGCCACCATCACTTGGCCCATTCTCACTGATGGCATTGTGCCCAACATTGCTCAGGACTGGCTCAACACACCAGCCAACAATCTCGGTCTGTTGGTGAAGGACACCGTGGAGACCAACAACGCGGGGGCTGTGCTCCAGTGCCTTTACACCGGCACTGCCGTCAGCGCGGCCAACGGCAATCTCGACGTCCCGGTGCCCAACCTGGGCGGCGCCTGCACGGGCACCGTCGACTTGGCGCGGTCGTTCCTGTTCTTTCAGACCAACAGCAACCTGAACCGCCCAGTGGCTGCGGAGTTTCGCGCCCGCATGCTCAACGCCACCACGGTTCGCTTCACTCGGACCACCAACGAGACTTCGGCGGTCAATATCCGTTGGTACGTAGCCGAATTCGAGAGCGGGGTCAGAGTACAGCGTGGCACAGTGGGCAGCCAAAGTGCCGCGACAATGAACGTCGGCATCACGCCTGTCGCTGCTCTGAGTCAGGCCTTTGTTCTATGGTCCAAGACCCCCGCGGCCACCGACAACTTTTGGAACGACGACGACTCCACCATCGCCGAACTCACCGCCACCAACAATCTCCAATTCCGCGTCACCACCGCCAACGGTGCGCACTCCATTACCTGGCAGGTGGTCGAATTCACCAATCCCGCGGACATCCTGGTGCAGAAGGGTTCCTCCGCCGCCATGACCGCCGGCACCGCCTCGATTTCCCTTGCTTTGGGCACCCCCGTGGATCCCAGCAAAACCTTCGTCCTGGTTTCCTACCGCAATCCCGTGGGCGGCTCCGCCAACGTCGGCGACCTGCTGCTGCGCGGCAGGCTGACCGGCTGTGCCGTCACCTGCACCAACGTCACCATTGACCGCGACCCCACGCGCACCGGCGTGGCCATTCCCGAAGTTTTCTATCAGGCGGTCACGTTGAACACCGGCGCCAGTGTCCAGACTGGCCTCCAGAACTTTCCTGCCGCCACCGCCACACAGGCCCCCGGGCTGGCTCCCAACGTGGACACCACTCGTTCCTGGACATTTCTTTCCACCATGAACGGCGGCGGGCAGAATCAGGGCAGCAGCGCTCTGGCTGGCTTCGCCAGCTTGCCCGGTGTATCCACTTTCGTCACTACCCTGGCCGCCGCCAGCGTCACGCTTACCCGCCAGAACACCGCGGCCGTCTCCGACGCGCAGTGGTACGTGGTGGAAATGAACAACACGCCCACCGCCAATGTCGCCTATTCCTCTCGAGAGGATGGCACTCCCGCCAACCGGCCCCAGCTCGACGTCCACCTTCTCCGCGACGTTTCCGTCGGCGTCGCCTCCCCGGGCATCTCCGAAGTCACTCTGAATTTCACTTTCCCGCCCGGCGCCACCGCTTCCAATTATCAGGGCGCGCTGATCGCCCAGCGCGGCGGCGCCACGCCGCCCACCTTCGGGCCCGTGGACGGCACCACTTACACCGTGGGCAGCCAGCCCGTGGTCGGCGAGACTGTCTTCTCCAATGCCAACAACTTCGCCGCCTCTCCTACCAATGTGGCCGTCACCGGCGAGAACGGCCCCGATATCGTCATCGCGCCCTCCACCCAGTACAGCTTCAAGTACTACACGCGCGACAACAACACCATCACCGGCGCGGCCAATCCAGCGCCGCCGCACTACTCCTTCGGCAACTCTGCCACGACTACCCTCACCACCGTGGCGGGCGGGGGTGCAAACAAGAATTGGAGTTATAAGACTGCGGCTGTCGCTCTCGCGCCTCCGGGACTCATCCCCAGCGTCAGCGTGGTCGCCGCCTCCAATGACTTCGTTGTGCACAGCATGAACGCCGCCACGGGCGCCCGCAACTACCAGCCTGGCGGAGCTATCGGCACCACCGGCGGGGTCGTCCAGACGCGACCGTCTGTTCTCTCCCAGGGAGACAATTCGCTGGCGGATTGCGACCTTGTCGCGCCGGGCATTCAACTCTGTGACGTTACCTATGTCGGCTCGGGCGATGGTCGCGTCTATGCTTTCAATGCCAACACCGGCGCGCTCATCTGGGTCACACCCGCGCCCGGCTCCCCCGGAGCTCTGGTCGGCGTGGGCGGGGCCATTCAGGGCGGTGTGGCCGTGCAGCTTCGCAAGTACGCCAATGGCGCGTTCCAGGCGCTGGATTGCGACGCGGTCGCGCCCGGCCAGCAGACCTGCGATTTGCTCTACGTGGGCACCCGCGAGCTGTCCACCACCACAAACAAGGTTTATGCGCTGGACGGCAACACCGGCGCCATCTTCTGGACCTTTAACCCGCTCAACATGGACGGCGTGAACTCCACGCCCGCCGTGGACTACGCCAACAACGCGGTCTGGATCTCCAGCCTCTCCAACGGCGCCACGCAGCCCAGCATGTGGAAGCTCAACGCTCTCACCGGCGCGCTGATTGCTTCCTTCAACCTGGGGGACATCAGCGGCTCCCCGACCCTCAACTTCGACAACAAGGTGGTCTATGCCGTGAAGGACAACAGCGATCTGGTCGCCGTGCGCAACGACATCGGGGCCTGCGCCAACACCTTCGTCACCGGCGCCACCAGCGGCACCGGCTTCCCCATCCCCGTAGCCGTGGCCGCCATGGATGACCGCATCTTTTTCACCACCACGACCGCCGGCGCGAGTACTGTGCGCAAAATACGCTTTGCCTACAATCCCGCCTGCGGCGGTGAGACGTTTGTGGCCGACGCTGGCTACACCAACCCCGCCGGCATCGGCACGCTTTCCACGCCCGTCATCAACCCCCTGGGTGCCACCCCGGCCACGCGCTACATCTATGTGGGCTCCTCGGATGGCAATCTCTACAAGATTGATCCCACGGCGGGCACCGTGCTGCTGAGTCGCACGGTGAATGCGGGCTTCACTATCGGTGACCCCAGCTTCGATGTGGATCTGCTCAAACTCTACGTTGGCGATACGCAGGGTCGCATCTACTCCTATGACATCTTCTAGCCGAACCCGGAGCAAAGCGCCCAGCCGCGATGCGGCTAGCCAGTCGCCGCGCGGAGCGGAAGTCGCTTGGTTTGCTTGAGCGACGGTTCCGCGAAATTGCCCTTTAGTCTGTAATTACTTTTAAACCACCTACTTACAAGGTCTTTCGCCGCGTTACCCGGAAGAAAAAGCCCCCTCCCGTACCATTGACACTCTCCGCGTCCCTTTGTGGAATGGGAGGCGGAGCAAGCCAGGCTCTGAACGAGGATCCCCCAGGCGGAGCAGTTGCCTGTGCAACCCGGGGGGAGAAACCTGGACTACGCAATTGAGACATGGGCGTGACACAATCGAGCCCCCGGTTAGATCCCTGCGCGCTCGTCGCGCTGTGCCTGATCGTGCTGTTGGCTGTGGGCCCGGTATCCCCGGGTGGTTTGGTGTACGCGGACGAGGTATTCACGCTCACGCCCGTCGCCGACGCGACGCTCCAGAGTGCTCTCCCCACCACGAACGACGGCACCTCCGCCCGCCTCCGCGTCTTCGGCGCAGCAAGCACCACCACCCGTTCTGTGGTTCAATTCGACCTCACCAGCATCCCCTCCTCTGCCGCCGTGAAGGTCGCCAACTTGAAGATCTTGGTCAGCACGCCTCCAATCGCCTCGCGCAATCAAGAGGTCCGCCGCGTCACTGGCGCTACCGCTTGGACCGAGACTGGCGTCACCTGGAACACTCGCGACGGCACCGCCAACTGGACCACTCCGGGAGGGGACGTTGATGGCACTCCGGCGGATACTCAACCCAGCGGCACCACGGCGGGAGCGACCATCAACTGGACCGTGCTGGGTGATGGGAGCGTGTCCAACATCCCGCAGGGGTGGCTGGACGGCTCGGTCCCCAATCTTGGCTTGCTGATCAAAGACCAAACGGAGAGCGGCCCTCCCAGCGAGTGGTGGGACGCCAGCTACCGATTCCGGCAACGGATTACGGTCACCGCCGGTGCTGCCGCGGTTCCCAACGGCTACTCCGTTCCGGTCACCTTCAACCACGCCAGCCTGGTGACCGCAGGGAAGTCGCTGGCCAGCGGCAACGACGTCCGCGTGTTGTTCTATACGGGTGCAAGCTGGGTGGAGCTCGACCGCACCTTGGATGACAATTCCGCCTGGAACGGTGCTGCGACTCAAATTTGGTTCAGGACACAAGCGGCCATTTCTTCGGGCGCGTCCGACAGTAACTACTACTTGTACTACGGCAATGCTGCCGCGGGAGCTCCTCCGGCCAACGCGCTCAACGTCTTCCTCTTCCATGACAGTTTTCCGGGCGCGGCCGTGGACACCAGCAAGTGGACAGTGACCCTGGGCACGGCCACGGTTGCCGGCGGCATCCTCACTCTCAATGCCAACAGCAGCATATGGGCCACGGCCACCTATGCCTTGGGCACCAACACGCGCTGGGAAGCGCGCGTTCGTCTCTCCGCCAACACCGTCGCGTATTTCAATTATTGGGGTGCCAGCAATCAGATCGGGTATGGCGGCAGCTACATAACTTTCTGGACGGATGCCACCAATCATCTTGCCGAGAATGCAGTCGGAGGCGTCGCCACGAGTGTTACCTTTGCGGCAAGCACTCCCACATCTTTTCATCTCTATGCGTTCAACCGCGAAGGCAGCTCGAATGTGCGTTATTTTCAGGATGCCGCTCAGGTCGCCAACCTCACCACGCAAGTGCCCACCGTCAATCTGAGAGCTTTCATGTGGAATGACAACGCCACGCAGACTCAAAATTACGATTGGGTCAGAGTTCGACGCTTTGTGAGCCCCGAGCCCACCATCTCTCAAGGCAGCGAGAGTCAACCCGGGCCCAGCTATGGCGCGCGTGAAGATATTGTCGTCAATCGCCCCCAGCTCGACGTGCATGTGCTCCGCGACGTCAGCGTGGGCGTGGTTTCCCCGGGCATCTCCGATGTCACGCTGAATTTCACCTTCCCGCCCGGCGCCACCGCTTCCAATTATCAGGGCGCGCTCATCGCCCGCCGCGCTGGCGCCGCCCCGCCCACCTTTGCGCCCGTGGACGGCACGAGCTACGCCGTGGGCGCGCAGCCGGTCGCCGGCGAGACCGTCGTCTCCAACGCCAACAATTTCGCGGCCTCGCCGTGCAGCTCCGCAAATACTCCAACGCCGCCTTCCAGGGTGCCTTCACCACGGACATGCTTTACGTCGGCACGCGCGAACTTTCCACCACCACCAACAAGGTGTACGGCCTCAACGCCAACACTGGCGCCATCGTGTGGACCTTCAACCCGCTCAACATGGACGGCGTCAACTCCACGCCCGCCGCAGACTATGCCGGCAATTTCGTCTGGGTCTCCAGCCTTTCCAATGGCGGCGCGCAGCCCAGCCTCTGGAAGATCGATAGCCTCACCGGCGCGCTGGCGGAGAGCTTCAGTCTGGGCGACATCAGCGGATCGCCCACGCCCAATTTCGATAATCGCGTCATTTACGCCACCACCGACTCCGGCAACTTGGTCGCTGTCCGCAGCGACGTGGCCGCCTGCGCGAACACTTTTGTCACCGGCGCCACCAGTGGCACCGGCTTCCCCATCCCCATCGGCAGCGGCAATCCCCGCGACGAAAACATCTTCTTCACGACCACCACGGCCGGGGCCAGCACCGTGCGCAAGGTCAACTTCGTTTATAACCTCACCTGCGGCGGAGAAACCTTCGTGGCTGCGGGCGGCTACACCAACCCCTCCGGCATCGGCACTCTCTCCGGCCCCAGCTATAACCCGCTCACCAGTTTCATCTACGTGGGTTCCTCGAACGGCAATCTCTACAAAATTGATCCGGCCAGCGGCACCGTCCTTCTCAGCCGCACCGTCAATGCCGCCGCTACCATCGGAGAGCCCAGCCTCGACCTCTTCCTCAGTCGCATCTATATCGGCGACACCCAGGGCCGCATCTATTCCTTCGACATCTTCTGAGTGGCACAGCCATTCTTGGCTGTGCCTTTTCCACGCGCCGCCGTGTCTTTGTAGGACAGGCTTTCAGCCTGTCTGGCATGCATCTGCTCCATGCTCTCAGTGCCTCCTCTGCGAGCTGCGAGTTAATGTTTTTCTCCCACCTTTCAACTCATGAGTCTCGCCTGTACACTCTTAGCTTCGATGCTTCCCTCTAACGTCACCGCCGAACTTCCTTCCGGCCCCCGCCTCCACGCCGAACTCATTGCTGACGCGCTTTGCCGCCGTGGCGCAATCTCCCTGCGCGTGCTGGGCGGCAGCATGTGGCCCTGGCTGCGTTCCGGCGACGTGATTTCCGTGCGCCGCGAGGACCCCGCGCGCATCCATCCCGGCGACATCGTGCTGTTCGCGCGCGAAGGGCGTCTCTTCGCCCACCGCGTAATCCGTAAAGCGTTCTGCGAGGGCCGCGCCGTGCTCGTCACCAAGGGCGACGCGCTCCCCCGCCCCGATGTCCCGCTCTCCGGCGACGAACTTCTCGGCCGCGTGGTCAGCTTCCGCCGCGGAAGGCGTCGCGTCGCGCTGGACACCACTCCTGGCCGCGCTCTGGCCCGCGCCGCCACTCTGCTGACCGGCTCCAGTCGTTTCTTTCTTCCCCTCGCCCGCTCCTTCAAACGCGTGCTGCCTTTTCGCTCCTGATACAGCTCTTCACTTCCTCCCCATCTCCCTTCCTCCCTTCCGTACCTTCTTCCTGTGCCTCTTCTTTACTTCTTCGAATCCTGGTTCGCCCCTGACCCCCAACGCCTGCCCCCTTGCCCCTTGTCACCGCTTGCCTCAGAATGTGTTCAATCGCCGAGGCTGGAGGTCCGCCATGGAAGGCCACGTCAAGTTGCTCGCCATCCTGTACATGGTTTTTGGTGCTCTCGGCGTGCTCGCCGCGCTGGCTTGTCTGGTGCTGTTTGGCAGTGTCGCCGGCGTGGTCAGCGCCACCTTGGGCGACGACCCCGAAGCGCGTATTGCCGTCCCCGTCCTCGGCATCATTGGCGGAATTATGTTCGTGATTGCGCTCTTTGCCTCGCTGCCCGCTGTCGCCGCCGGCGTTGGCCTGATGAACTACAAGGAATGGGCCCGCATCCTGACCATCGTTCTCTCGGTCTTCGCGCTTTTCGTCGTTCCGCTGGGCACTCTTCTCGGCATTTACGGCTTTTGGGTCCTGTTCAACCAGCAGACCATCACGCTCTTCAATCGCGGCCAGGTTCCGGCCGCGCGAGCTTGATGTGTGCATCTTAAAATCTGACATCTGATCCTTGAATTCGGCCATGAAGAAGGTTCTGCTCGCACTCGCCATCGCCCTGCTGCTGATTGTGCCCCAACTCCCCGCGCAGTCCGCGAAGCGCGTCCGCGTGCTGCTGGAAACCCAACTCGGCTCCATCGACATAGAATTGGACGCCGCGCGCGCCCCCATCACCTCCGCCAACTTCCTGCGCTACGTGGACGCCGGCTTTTACAACGGCGGCCGCTTTCACCGCACCGTCAAGACCAATCCGGACAACCAGCCCAACAACACGGTCAAGATCGAAGTCATCCAGGCAGGCATCAACCCTGCTCGCCAGAAGGAGGAATTCCCGGCCATCGCGCTGGAACGCACCAGCAAGACCGGCCTGGCGCACACGGACGGCGCCATCTCCATGGCCCGTTCCGGCCCGGACACGGCTACCTCCGATTTCTTCATCTGCATCGGCGACCAGCCCGCGCTCGATTTTGGCGGCGCGCGCAATCCCGATGGACAGGGCTTCGCCGCCTTCGGTCGCGTGGTGAAGGGAATGGACGTGGTACGGAAAATTCAGGCCGCGCCGGCCAAGGACCAGCAACTCACCCCGCCCGTGAGAATCCTCTCCGCCCGCCGCCTGTAGCACAGCCATTCTTGGCTGTGCGCCGCGATGCTGTAGGGCCGCTGCCGTGCCTGCCTTTCGCGCGCTCCTGCCGCTTTTCTTCTGCTTGACATCGCGCCCCGGGCGGTGATAACTGGACTCTCCATTAACCAACTTTATTTAAAGAAATCGCCCACAGCGACCCGCTGGCTGCGCGGTCTCGCGCCGCCACTGAGCGACGTTCTGTTGCGCCGGAGTTGTTAAATGGACAAGGAATCCCCTGTGCCGAAGGGCGCCACACCGTCGCGCGCTGCAAGGCGCGGCGTGCGCATCCCGCGGTCATTCTGGCTCACGCTTTCGCTGGCTGCGCTGCTGGTGTCCACCACCGTGGCGATCCAGCAAACGCCGCATCCGGACGCAGCCCGGCCAGCGCTCACCTTCCGCAACTCCGATTGGTGGAAGTATCCCTATGAGCGCAACCCCATCAAGCGCTTGCCGGAATTCACCGGCAACTTGAACGGCGTGGCCGTGGTGCCGGGCTCGGGCCGCGTGTGGATCTGCGGCGACGGTGGCCTGCTCGCCTTCAGCGACGACGAGGGACACACGTGGACCAGGTTCGCCTGGCATCCCGAAGACGGCACCTACCGCATCCCCACCTCAGCCGCCCCGGCCCAAGCGGCTGATTCGCGCTTGCCGACTTTTCTGCCGCGCGTGCTCGCCGCAGGCCGCGACGCGGTCGCGGAGGGAACCCTCCCGCAGGCCCCTTCGAGGCCGCCTGTCGAACAGTCCAAGCCGCCCCAGCAGTACGCCGAAGACGAGAAAAAGAAAAAGGAAGCGCAAAAGCCGGCCCCTGCCCCCAATCCCCCGGCCAATCTCCGCACCGAAAGCAATCCCGCCGGGCAGCGCCCCCCGCAATCTTCCACGCTCTCGCCCGAACAGCAGAAAAAGCTTTCCGGCGAAAAGGGCGCTGCGGTTCAACAGAATGCGCCTGTCGAACAAAAACCTCCCTCAAGCAGGATTGATACACGGAAAAAACGTGCGGCAGGCGGCGCCGCAGCAACCCAGACCCCTGCCACACGGCCTGGATCTGGCTTTGGCACCACCGGCAGCCGCGGGGGATTTCCAACGCCAGTCAATGTCTCCGACTTCTTGGCCATCGAATTCAGGAAGAAGGAAAGCGGCGAACTATTTGCCGCCGATGGATTTTTGTTCAACACTGAGGATAGCGGCTCTACCTGGCGAGTTCTCTACCATGCGAGCACAGTTGGAACTCCACTGTACTTCTTGGCAGGCAGACAGCTTGAATCCTCCGCCCAGTCCTCTGACTCCGGCTCTGCTTGGCGAACGAGCGCTGTTTTTTCTGAGACCCCTGATCGCTCTTATCGCTTCTCTTGGAGTTCCTTTTCCTTTGGCGTCTTGCAGAGTTCAACAAAGAAGTGGGAGCCGATAAAAGGATCCAACTTGGTCAGCCAAGTAGAAGCCATGTGGTTCGTCAACCGAAATGTCGGTTGGCTTGCCGGCGCGCGGCTCTCGGGTACTCGCCCGACCCGCGAATACATTATTCAGCGCACCACTGACGGCGGACAGAGCTGGAAGGACCAGCACGCTGCCGCAGGGACTGCTCTCAAGGCTATTACTTTCGGCCCGCAAGGGCGTCGCGGCTGGGTAGTGGGAGCCAACGGCACAATCCTCCGTACGGAGAATGGTGGAGAACACTGGCAGGCGGTAACCCGGGGTGCCGCGGGCACGATACTGGCGTCTGCCAGCGGCTACTGGCGCTGGCTTGCGCCGTGGTATTACGCTGCATTGATCTTCTGCGGTCTGCTAGCGGCACCGGCTCTTCGCCGGCCGACCGGAGAAGAAGCCGGGGAGCCACCGGAAGAATCCATTGCCGACTCGGTGGCCTCCGACAAGCCGCTTGAGCCCGGCGAGCCCGACGCCCTCACCTGCAAGCCATCGCTTTGGGGCTTTCGCGCTTCCTGCGCAACGAAAAGACCGTCCCGCCGCTGACCATCGCCGTCAACGGTGAATGGGGCACCGGCAAGAGTTCGCTGATGAACCTGCTCCGGCAGGACTTGGTCAACTACGGCTTCCGTCCGGTGTGGTTCAACGCTTGGCACCACCAAAAGGAAGAGCACCTGCTGGCCGCGCTTCTGCAGAACGTGCGCTTGCAGGGTGTGCCACAATTCTGGAAGCCGGGCGGCGCAATGTTCCGCGCACGCTTGCTGCGTTATCGCATTTCGCGCTATCGTGTTCCGGTTCTTCTGTTCGCCGCCATTGCCGCCGTTTTGGTCGGCTACGATCTCCATAGGTCTCAAGCCTCGCCAGTACCCCCGATCAATTGGGGCGACATCGAACTGGGAAAGCTCTGGGAGGTACTTGCCACGGCCGCGGGAAAGGCTCCCACCCGGAGCTGGTTTACTTCGCTCTTCAGTCTGCTGGGCATGCTGGTCGGTCTGTGGAAGGGTCTCAGTGCTTTCGGCGTGAATCCCGCCAGCCTGCTCACCTCGCTTTCCGGCGGAAGCAAGCTGCGCGACCTGGATGCGCAGACCAGCTTCCGCCAGAGATTGCCGTGGAGTTCAAGGAAGTCACCCGCGCCCTGGGCCCGCGCAGCATGATCGTTTTCATTGACGACCTGGACCGCTGCCGGCCGGATCAAGTTCGCGAGGTCCTGGAGGCCGTCAATTTCATGGTTTCCTCCGGCGACTGCTTCATCGTGCTGGGCATGGCGCGGGAGACCGTCGAACACTGCGTGGGCCTGAGTTTCAAGGATGTGGCCGAAGAGATCGTCGCGGACCGCCCGCAGGAGGCCAACGAGAAGCTGTCGGAGACAGAACTCGGTCGCCGCAAGCGCGTGGAGTTCGCCCGCCACTATCTGGACAAGATCGTGAACATTGAAGTGCCGCTTCCCAAGGCCAGCGACGCGCAGGCGCGTAAACTGCTCATCCGCGAAGCCGCGCCGCAAGCGTCGCCCCTTTTGCTGCATCTGCGGCGCGTGCTCAAGGCCACGCGCACGGGGGTGCTGGCGGGCATGGTCATGCTGCTGTTCGTGGGCAGCTACGGGCTGGGCGCCTATCTTGCCGGCACGCCCGCGCCGGCTTCGGCTGACAAAGCCGCTTCCGCGACTAAAACAACAGACGCGGCCTCACTGTCGGCTGGCACGCAACTCCCACCGGAGAGTGGCGCAACAATTGGGCAAACCAAGACCCCGGCACCGGCGGAGAAGCCCAAGCCGGCGGCGGAGTATCACCCGGCCGAATCACCGCGCCCGGCGGATTGGCAGAAAACTTGGCCGGCCTACTTTGTGATCGTTTTCCTCCTCGCGCTGATGTTCCGCATGTTGACTCAGCGGCCGGACTTGATTGTGCGCGACTCGCCCACCTTCGAGAAGGCCCTGGACGTTTGGTATCCCCTGGTTATTGCGCGCCATCGCACGCCGCGCTCGGTGAAGCGCTTCATGAACCGCGTGCGCTACTTCGCCATGCGCCAGCGGCCCCAGCGGGGAAGCGGGCCGTTCTGGAAGCGTGTTCTCCTGGGGCATCCCGCCGTGGCGAAACTCGCGAACCGGCTCGGACGCACAGGCGAATTCTCCGACGCGCCGGGGGGAGCAGTTCCCGATAAGATCCCGGAATCCATTCTGGTCGCCCTGGCCGCCATCCACCAGATGGAGCCGGATTGGGTGCAGCAGGACGACCTATTCTCGAAACTCGTGGCCAGCCGCGCGATGTCCGAGCACGAACACGTCAAGGGCTCCGCAGCGTTGCTACTGGACGCGCGCGCCGAACACGAAGAGCGTTTTGGAAACTGGTCGCTCATCCAGCTTTACCGCGAGGAATTCCAGTCCCTCTGTGCCGGAATCACGGTGCGCTAGCAGTCCAAACCTTCTCAATTAGCACCGCACCGGCTACAATGACGGCTCTCTCTTGTAGGACAGGCGTCCCCGCCTGTCCTCCGTGGTTTGTGTTTTTCGCCGCGGGTTTGTCCCGCGACTTTCGGGAGGCTCAACTTTGCGTGCAGTGATTACCGGCGGTGCGGGTTTTCTCGGCTCGCATCTTTGCGACCGTTTGATTGCCGAAGGCTGGGACGTGCTCTGCCTGGATAACCTCATCACCGGCACCGAATCGAACATCGCTCACCTGATGAACCACCCGCGCTTCCGCGCCGTGCGCCAAGACGTCACCCGCTACATTGACGTGCCCGGCCCGCTGGACTACGTGCTCCATTTCGCCTCCCCGGCCAGCCCGGTGGACTATCTCAAGCTCCCCATCCAGACGCTCAAGGTCGGCGCGCTGGGCACGCACAATTCTCTCGGCCTCGCCCTAGCTAAGAAAGCAAAATATCTGCTCGCCTCTACGTCCGAATGCTACGGCGACCCGCAAGTCAGCCCGCAACCGGAATCGTACTGGGGCCACGTCAATCCCATCGGCCCGCGCGGCGTCTACGACGAAGCCAAGCGCTTCGCCGAGGCCATGACCATGGCCTATCATCGCGCCCACAGCGTGGACACGCGCATCGTGCGCATCTTCAACACCTACGGCCCGCGCATGCGCTTGAACGACGGCCGCGCGCTCCCCAACTTCGTCCACCAGGCGCTTTCCGGCCAGCCCATCACCGTCTATGGCGACGGCAAGCAGACGCGCAGCTTCTGCTACGTCAGCGACCTCATCGAAGGCATCTACAAACTGATGCTCTCTGGCGAGCACGAGCCCACCAACCTCGGCAACCCGCAGGAAATCACCATCCTCGAATTCGCCGAGCACGTCCGCGCGCTGGTCGGCTCGAGCGTCGAGATCGTCTTCCAGCCGCTCCCCGTGGACGACCCCAAGCAGCGCTGCCCGGACATCTCCAAAGCCCGGCGCCTGCTCAACTGGGAGCCCAAAATCAGCCTCGATGAAGGCCTCCGCCTCACCGTGGATTTCTTCAAGCAGCAGTTCGCCTCCGTCTCCCGCACCTCATAACCTTGCCGAAAACAGAAAAGGGAAAATAGAAGATTGATAAAGCCAAAGCAGCGATCCTATTTTCTATTTTCTCTTTTCAATTTTCGCTCTATCTATTCCGGCCTGCCCATGCTGTGATACTCAAACCCGATCGTCGGCATCATCGCGCATCGCGCAGGCTGAGGCCTTCCAACACGGCTGCGAGAAAACCTCTTTACCCCTCCCATGGACAGCAAAAGATGATCAAGCCACTAGGTTTACTTCGGGTTGGCGGATTCGCATGAGCGTGTTGCACACAAGCAGCAGACAACTATTGTCTATTACCTTTCAACGAAAATAGGACTTGACAAATATTGGAGGGGGGGGTAAACTTAGATAACGTCTTGGAACCCAGCCTATGTTGTGCACCTTCAGAAACGAAAAGCCCAATGCGTAGAATCAACTTGATTGCAATCGAAGTGTTTGTTCTGTGCGCGTTGGCGCTTACGATTAGTGCGCCGAATGCCAAGGCACAATGCTACGCGAACACTCAATGGAACTATGACGAATGCTGCGGACAACCGACGTTCTGGCAGTCCTGCACCGGTCCGGAGCACTATTCGTGCAACTCTTGCAATGAGAGGCTCTGCTTCGGTTGCTGCAATCTATGCATTTTGTTCGCTTCGTATTGCCCTTGCATCATCACAAAGAATGGCATGCCGGGCAAAGAGTCGGAAAGCTGCAGGCTCACGATCAGTCGCAGGGCGGTGGAGATTTTACGGGAAGCGCCGCTTGCGACGCCCAAGGAACCTGCCCGTGACCAACGAAATGGATTGGATAGGAACTTGGCTCCGCAACAGGAGAAGAGGAAAGAAACATGAGGCTCGGGAAGCTTGGATTCCTTGCTGGCTTGCTGGCCCCCCTGCTGTCGCTCATGGCTTTGCAGGACCGTCCGGAACTGGTTCGGACAGAGATAGTGACGATTGAGACTGCCTTGCGCGTGCCGTTCGTGTCCCGGCTTCCGGTGGCCGGCCCCAAAGGCTCGGTCTTTGTGCAGGCCGTCTGGGAGGCCCATGGTCAACAGAAGTTCTCCGTTCTCGAGATTACGGCGGACGGCGAAGTCGGAAGAACCTATGATGTCTCGTCACAGGTTTCTGTAAGGCCCTGGGAAGTGCGTTTCACTGTGGACTCTTCTGGCTCGGTCTATTGCTTTGAAACCTGGCCCAAAGAGGAGGAAACTGGCCCTCCCGTCTATGTGTTCGAAAGCGGCGCGTTCAAGGAGAAAGTGATTCTCTCCAAATCGTTTCGACCTCGCCGCATGTTTGTTACCCCGAATCGAACGTGGATCTTTGCGGGGCACACGCCCTCGCAGAGTGGAAGCACGGCGACAGAAGACAGCCATGGAGTGCTGTATGAATTCCGGTCAAACGGAAAGTTCCTTCGTGAAATTGAAGTTTCAGATAGTTCTTCAGGGGACGAGAAGAAACCTGAGCGCTTCGAAATCGCGATGGATTTAGACCTGTCCCATCTTGTCGGAGACAGAGATGGAAGTTTCTTCTTGGTGCGGCCCGGGAGCAGTCCGCTGGTTTTGAAATTCGATGCCTCCGGGCAGTTGGTCGCCAAACGCCAGACTCCGCCACAGGAAGGTACTGCTGTGCTGAATGCTCTTCTGGATGATCAGGGCCGCTTGGTCTTGGATCGCGCCGGTTTTCGCCGGGCCGGCGGTGAAGCATCGAATGCTCCGAGGCTCTTGACGGTGCTGGACGCATCCAACTTGGATACGGTGATGGAAGCGACCTACGCGGAGCGGGGTGGATACTTGTTTGCTGTTCGTGGCGGGGAATACTTCTTCCTGGCGCACCCGGACCCGCTCAGGCTGGAGATCCATCGAGTCAGGCAATTCTGATCACATGGGATGCGCCCGGGAGAAACCGTGCTTTGCGCCCGGCTTGATCCTTAAGTTCTCGGTCCTGGTTCCGGTCAGTCCGGCCTGCCCATCGAGTGATACTCAAACCCCATCCCGCGCATCTCCGCCGGGTCCAGCAGGTTTCTTCCATCGAGCACCAACGGCCGCGCCATCGTCTTGTACACGCGCTTCCAATCCAGTTTCTTAAAGCGTTCCCATTCGGTGACAATCATCAGCGCCTCGGCGCCCGCCACTGCCTCGTACTCGTCCTTCGTGTACCGCAACTCCGGATAGATGGCCCGCGTGCGCTCCATCGCTTCCGGGTCAAACGCGGCCACCCGCGCGCCGTCCGCCAGCAGCCGCTTGATCAACTCCATCGCCGGCGCGAAGCGGATGTCGTCCGTATTGGCCTTGAAGGCCAGACCCAGCAACGCGATCTGCTTGTCCTTCAGCACCCACAGCGCGTGCCGCGTTTTTTCCAGGAAGCGGTCAATGCGCATCCGGTTGATGCGCTCCACTTCTTTCAGCAGCGCGAAGTCCAGCCCCGCGCGCTCCGCCAGGCGGATGAACGCCTGCACGTCCTTGGGCAGGCAGAACCCGCCAAAGCCCAATCCCGCGCGTAGGAACTGCGGCCCGATGCGCGCGTCCAGGCCCATCGCCCGCGTCACTTCCTCGACGTTGGCGTTCAGCTTCTCGCAAAGGTCAGCCAGCGCGTTGGCGTAGGAAATCTTCAGCGCCAGAAACGAGTTCGACGCGTGCTTGATCAGCTCCGCGCTGTTGATCGTGGTCACGATGAACTCCGGCGGCGGCACGTTGGGTCGCAGGTCGGCCGGCAGCGGGCAGTTGAAGCTGCGCTCCAGGATAGGCCGATAGACTTCACGCAACTTTTGCTCCGCCGTGCCGTCCTCTACGCCGATCACGATGCGGTCCGGGTAGAGGAAGTCCAGCACCGCCGTGCCTTCGCGCAAAAACTCCGGGTTCGAGGCCACCTCGAACGTCGCATCGCTGTTCCGCCCATAGACGGCCAGCGCGCGTTTCAGTTGTTGGCCGGTCTGCACCGGCACCGTGCTTTTCTCCACCACCAGCTTGGGGCTGCGCGCCTCCGTGGCGATGATCCGCGCCACGTTGTCAATCGCGGAGAGGTCCGCGTCGCCCGTCTCCAGCGGCGGCGTGCCCACGCAGATGAAAATAACGTCGCTGGCGCGCACCGCCTCACGCACATCAGCGGTGAAACGCAGGCGTCCTACGGCGCGGTTGCGCGTCACGATCCCATCCAGCGCCACTTCGTAGATGGGCAGCTTGCCCGCGTGGAGCGTGCGGATCTTCGCCGCGTCGTTATCCGTGCCCACCACCTCGTGCCCGATTTCCGCCAAGCACGCCCCCGTCACTAGTCCCACATACCCGCAACCTATGACCGAAATGCGCAAGAGTGGCCTCGTTTCGTAGCGCCGGCGTCTCGCCGGCCCTTCGGAAAGCCAGTTGCTTCAAAGGCAAACGCCAAACCGTTTATTTTCGCCTAACGCTGCCCGGCCGCAAAGTGAAAACACACTGCGCGCTAAGACAAAAAGCCCCGCAGGGGCCGCTCGCGCCTGGCACCCTCCGGGGCGGACAATCTCTCTTCGCTTTATCGCTGGGGATTTTCGTTCGCGCCACACTCCTCCGCCGCCCGGAACACAAAAGCCGCCTGCAGCGGCAATTTCCCCACGCACCGGAACCGCAACACGGCCGCCTCGACGCGCTGCCCGTACCGCGGCGACACCCACCCGCGCTCGACATGCGCCTCAAGCCGTCCCGCGCCCGCCAAAGCGAACGCCAGCAACATAACCGGCCCGATTCGCCAGGCCGCGCGCAACAACAGCCCTTCAGCCTCGGGCGCCGGCGCGAGCACGTCGTCGGCACGGCTGCGCATGCTCGTCAAGCGCACGGGTTCAATCCCCGGCGCGAGATGGAAAAACCATTCCACCGGCGTTCCGGCGCGGCCACCGCGTCCTCGCACTACGTCGCTGACCAGCAGCCGCTCGCGTTCGAGCACGACGCGCCGCTGCACGCGCACGCGCAACGGTAATCTCTTATACCCCACGTGCTCCCCCAGAAATTCCACGCGCTGCCCGTTCACTTCCCATTTCCGTACCAGGCTGCGCGTATCATCCACGATGCGGAACACCAGCCCCGGCCAGAAGCGGTTCTGCTCCTTGCCGGCCACGACCACCGTGTTGTGGTAGCGCGTCGAACGGAACAGGTTGCGTCCCGCCCCGTCGCCTGAATAGAGATATGTCCCGGGGTCCACCACCACCGGATGGCCTTCCCACGCGAACTCCACGCTTAACTGGTCGCAGTGCGCGTGGTTGGACCAGCCGTTTACGCCCAGCGGCCCACAGCGTATGCTCCCGCGCATGCGTGGCGATGCGAAAAAGTAGTAGCCCGATGGCGCAAACGCCGCGCACTGCGGCGGCGCCTCGCTTGCACGGCGTTCCTCCGGGGCGTGCCCCAGCCGCCACCAGACTTCCTCGCAGGTGTGCCGCGTCATCGGCCAGTCCGCGCGACCCAACAGCGCGCGTCCCACGCTCAGCAGATGCGCCGCAGCATCCGTACCGCAGAGCGGGACGCCGCACACCGGTAGCAGTCGCCCGTCGTCGCTGTCCCCGAGAATCGGCGCGCACTCCCGCCCCGCCGTGAGTGCGGCCATGAACTCGAACATTTTTTCCAGCCGCGCGGCGAACTGCTTTCCACAGCTCTCGCTCAGTTGCGCCCACGCCTCCGGTGCCTGCAGCGCATTCACAGCACCTGTAGCGGCGACCTTTAGGTCGGCTGTTTCCTCACTATCTCCTTGGCAGGCGTCCATCCGCGCCAGCAGCAGCGCCCCCGTCAGGAACAGTTCGGTTAGAAAGACGTGATACCCCGACGAGCCTTCGTGCGCCACGCCGTCTTCGCGAACCTGCGTGGCCATCTCCCGCGCCAGTTCGCGCCGCGCAAACTTCCACCAGCCCTGTGCCTCCTCCTGGTCGTGGAAGAACGCGCCCAGGTGCAGCAGTCCCACCACGCACGCCAGGTAGTGGTTCCCTCGCGCCACGGGGTTCCATTCGCGATGCGCGTACACGAACCGCCCGTGCAGAAAAAGCGCGCGGAGGAATTCTTGCCAGAAGGCGTCTTCGAGCGCGCCGTTCTGCGCGAAGAACGCCGACGCGGCGATCCAATTCACCGCGCGGATGGCCGCTTCCATGGGCATGGCCCAGTGGATCCCGCGCGGGAACGGGTTCTCCGCGATCCAGTGCCGCACCTGCGCCGCAAGCTCCGCGGCATGCCGCGCGTCCTGCGTCAGCAGGAAGGCTTTGCCCAGCGTCAGCAGGTGATGGAAGCGCGCCAGCTCCCACGGTCGCTTCACGTCCGACCCCGGCGCGGCCCCCGCGGTGCGCAATTCTCCTGCGCGTCCCAGCGGCCAGTGGTGCCCGCTCTTCCAGTCCGCGTGCCAGTCAATCTGCGGGCCGCACGTCACGCGCTCCCCGAAAATGTCGAACTCGTGCCGGTGGATCTGCTCCGCGCGTTCGAGTGTGACCTCCGCAGCGCGCAGGAACCGGCTGCCGAACTCTGCCGACTCCATCGCGCCAGCCGGATAGAACGCCCGGAAGCGCGATCTCAGCCGGTAAGTGGAAAAGCTTGGCAGGTCTTCTTCCAGTGACCCCGACAGCCGCAGCCGGCTCCGGCGCCAGATTTCTCCGGCCACAAACCGCGCCGTGGCCACCGGCCGGTACTGCGCCTGTGCCAGCAAATACGATACGAGATCGTTCATCTATTTTCGCGCCGCCGGTGTTTTCAACCTTTCAACCTTCATACCTTCCCACATTCAATCGTCCGCACCTTCTCACACTTCGCCAATTACCACTTCTTACTTACCTCTGGACGCCGCGCCCAATCTGTATTACATCTCTCCCCCGCATGACCGAGGGCAAGGAACTCCTCCATGTCTGTGCCAATTGCAGCGGGCAGCTCCCGCGCCGGGCGGAGGTGTGCCCCTGGTGCGGGGCTCCGGCCGGAGAAAACGAGCATCGCCATCGCATCCGCGTGCGCAAGCGCCGCAGCCCGGCCAGGAAATATTTCGAACACGTCCGCCGCCACTGGATCTACTTCGTGCTGGCCGTGATCGCCGCGCTGGCGGCCGCGTGGCTGCTGCTCGACTGGGCCCAACGCCCCACGCGCCCTCCCGCCCCCGCTTTCATTCTCTGGTGTGTTGTTTCTTCCCTGCATTGATTGTCGCCGGCGCCTGCACGGAGGGCGGCCGAAGTGTCCCGCCGGCTCTGTTCCCGCTTCCAACCTTTTAACCTTCAAACGTCTCGCGACTCGCCCCTTCTTTCACCTTGCCCCCACCGCCATTCTCAGTTCCGCCCCCGGCTCTTCTTCCAGGATCGCCGCCACGCGCGTGGCAAACTCCTGCCCGCAGAACTCCAGCACTGGCGAGAGGCGAAAGCGCAGCGGTCCGCGGTCGAACGCGCGGCTCAGCACCAGCGTTCCCACCGCGCGCCTGTCCAGCACGAGCGGGATGGTCAACGTCCAGGCGTGTTCCGGCCGCAGCGGACGCTTTTCGCCGGCGGCCTTCGCGCTCCAGCGCAGCAGGCGCGTTGGTCTCCGCGCGGTGAGCAGCTCGCACACCGCGCTATCCAGCTCCAGAGCTTCGAAGACGCGACGCATCACGCTCCACGCCTCCTCCAGCGACTCCGCGTCTTGCAGCTCCTCTGCTGACTTGCGCAGCAGGATCTGGTTACGCAGCACGTGCCGCTGGCTGCGCCACTCCGTGCGCAGGTGCGCGTCGAGTTCGGAAAACTCCGCGTACTGCATCTGCCGCACCACCAGCCACCCCAGGATGCCGCACAGCAGCGCGATCAGCGGCGAGGCCGCCCCGCGATAGTTCACCAGCAGCAGCGACGCCAGCGCGAACACCCCGGCCAGGCCATAAAGTAGGATCACCGACGCGCGCGGCGTCAGCCCGATCTTTTGCAGCCGGTGGTGCAGATGTTCTTCGTCGCGTTGGAACAGGCGCTGCCCGGAGAGGAACCGCCGCGCCGTGGTCACGCTCACGTCCAGCAGGGGCAGTCCGAAAATCATCAGCGGGATGGCCACGGTCAGCAGCACGGGGCCTTTCTGAGAGCTGTCAATGGCCAGCGCGGCCAGCACCATGCCGATGGTCAGGCTCCCCGAATCGCCCAGATAAATTCGCGCGGGGTTGAAGTTGTGCGGCAGGAACCCAAACAGCGCCCCGGCCAGCGCCACGGTGATGGCCGCCACAAAACTCTTCGCCTGCAGCATGGCCAGCAGGAACAGCGTCACCGTGGCAAACAGCGCCACCCCTGCGGCCAGCCCGTCCAGCCCGTCAATCAGGTTGAACGCGTTGGAAATGGCCACCAGCCAGAGCAGCGTCAGCGGCAGCGACATCCAGCCCAGGTGCAGCGGCGCGTGCGTGAAGGGATTGGTCAGCAGTTCCACGCGGAAGCCCACGACGTAGAGCGCCAGCGCTGCCGCCACCTGCACCGCCAGCTTGTGCCACGGTCGCGCCCCGCGCAGGTCGTCGTACAGTCCCAGCACGAAAATGGCGCCCGCCGCGCCGGCCAGCCCCAGCGCCAGCGGCAGCTCGTGGAGCACGCGCGCCGCCACCTGGTTGTCCCACAAGATGAGCAGCGCCATCATCCCCACCGTCGTGGCCAACACGCTGATGCCGCCCAGCCGCGGCACTCCGCGGCCGTTGCCCGCTTCGCTGCGCACCCAGCCGCGCGTTGTGGCTAGCGCCGCCAGCCACCGCGTCAGCAGATACGAGCAGATCGTCGCCAGCAGCAACAGAAAAAAGTAGGTTCTCATCGTTGCTCCATGAGGCTGTGTTTTTCAGGGATTTTCTTCAGGATGGTTCGCGCCGTCGGCATGCGTGGCGGTGAATTTCCGCCCAGCCGACGGCTTCTTGTATCGCCAGCGTTTCGCCGGCTCTGTTCAAGCTTTCAACTTTCTAACCTTCCAACGTTCAAACGTTCTCACCTTCACACAAATCTGCCGCCTCGACTTCCGCTCGCTTCCCCTGCACCCCCACCAGCACTTCCAGATATCTCGCCGCCAGCTTCTCTCTCCGAAACTCTTGCCGGACAAACTCGCGCCCGTTCGCCCCGAGCTGCGCGGCCAGCTCCGCGTTTGCCTGGAGCGTCAGGATCGCGGAGACGAGCTGCTCCGCACTTTCCGGTTGGATGGCCAGCCCGGCCCGCGCGCGTTCCAGCAGCATTCGCGCTTCGCCTTCCACTCCTAGGATGATCGGCCGCCCCACGGCCATGATCTCCAGCATCTTCGACGGCACCACCGTCAGAAACACCTCCGTCCTCCGCAGCAGCACCAGGCAGACGTCCGACTCTGCGATCCATCGCGGGACTTCTCCCCGCGGCTGTTCGCCGCAGAACTCCACGTTGTCCAGCTTCAGTTCGCGCGCCCTGGCTTCCAGCGCCGCGCGCCGCGCCCCTTCGCCGACGATGCGGAAGCGGATACTTTTCTCCTCGCGCAGCAGCCGCGACGCTTCCAGCACCGTTTCCAGCTTGTGGGCCATGCCCAGCGTGCCGATGTACGTCACCACGAACTCGCTCTTCGCGCGCGCGTCGCGCATCGAGGGATGTGCGAGGAACTCTCCATCCACGCCGTTGGGGATCACTGTCACGCGCTGCGGCGGAATCCCTTCGCCGAGGATGGCCGTGCGCTGTGCTTCAGTGATGGTCACCAGGTGGCTGGCCCGGCGATATAGCCCGCGGGCCAGTTTCTCCAACGCGCTCACCAGCGCCGAGCTGTGCCGCGTCGCCCCCACGGCCACCAGCGACTCCGGCCACAGGTCGCGCACCTCCATCACCAGCGGCGCGCCAAACCGTTTTGCCAGCAGGTGCCCCGCTGCCGCGCACAGCAGTTGCGGCGAAGTGGCCACCACCACGTCCGGACGCGGCACCCGCAGCGACCCGCTCAGCGCCGCCGACGCCAGAAACGAAAAATAATTCAACGACCGCCGCACCTTTCCGCGGTTCGCTGCCGGGAAAATCCACGTGCGATGCACCTCGAACCCATCCATCCGCTCGTGCAAGAACCCGCGGCGGAACGCCCGGCGGTACCGCGGATGAATTTTCCCGGTGGGATGGTGCGGGAAGCCGGTCAACACGTGCACTTCGTGCCCCGCGCGCGCCCATTCTCGCGCCAGCCCCGCCACGCGCCCCGCCGGCGCTCCCATCTCCGGCGGAAAATAATGCGATACGTATAGGATTCTCATTGTGGAGTGCGGCGGCTTGCTGCCGCTTTGCCACGCGTCCCGCTCCGCGGGACTGCGCGCATATTCCGTGCCCCGCGTCCCGCCGGTTCCTTTCTCGATCGCCGGCGGTCTTCAACCTTCAAACATTCAATTTTTTAAACCTCGTCGTGTTGAGACGTTTTTCAGACGTACTGCCTCGCCCACTCCTCCAGCACCAACAAGCTCCACATGTGCATTGAATAATCCCATTTTCCGCTGCGGAATTGCTCCACCAGCCGCTGCACGCTCTCCGCCCGAAACCACCCTCGCCGCCGCACGGTTTCCGCGGAAAGATAGCGCTCCATCAACGGCATCAGCTCACGCCGCAGCCACATCCCCATCGGCGGGTTCAATCCCAGCTTCGGCCGCGCCAGAATTTCCGGCGGCAGCAGCGGCCGCACCGCCTCGCGTAGCAGAAACTTCGTGCGCCTGCCGCGCAGCTTCATTTCCGCCGGCATTCGCATCGCAAACTCGATAATCTTGTGGTCCGTGAACGGCAAGCGCACCTCCAGCGCGTGGGCCATGCTCATGCGGTCGCTGTACTCCAGCAGGTTAAACGGCAGAAACGTGTGCAGGTCCACGTAGCTGACTTGGTCAAGCGGCGCGCAATGCTTCACCCGCGCAAAACATGAATCGAGCACATGCGCGGAATCGTACCCGCCCACCGTCTGCCGAAATTCTTCCGTATAGAGTTCGCGGCGCATCTCCGGCGTGAAGTAGCTCACCCACGACGCATACGCCCGCTGCCACGGCTTGCCCGCCGTGGTCAGAAATTCCCGCACCCGCCTCCTCGCGTGAAACCCGTTAGGGTTTTCAGCCATGCTTTCGGCCAGCGCGCCTATCGCCTGCCGCGCCGCGCGTGGCAGCCAGTCCACCCAGCGCCGCAACCGCACACCGCGGTAGCGCGGATAGCCGAGGAACACTTCGTCGCCCGCATCCCCCGCCAGAGCCACGGTCACATGTCGCCGCGTCAGCCTCGCAAGCTGATAGATCAGCAGCGCTGTGGGGTTCCCGAACGGCTCATCGAAATGGGCCACCATGCGCGGCAGCAGTTCCGCCGAGTTCGGCTCGATTTCCAGCTCGCGGTGCTCCGTGGCGTAGCGCGCGGAAACGATCCGCGCGTATTCCAGCTCCGTGTAGTGCTCCGCTCCCGCGCCGAACCCCAAGCTGAAGCTGCGCACCGGCGCGTCGCCGGCCCGCGCCATCAGCGCCACGATGCTCGATGAATCAATTCCTCCGCTCAGAAACGCGCCCAGGGGCACGTCGCTTTCCAGCCGCAGCCGCACTGCCTGGTCAAGCTCCGCGCACAACTCTTCGGCGCACTGCCCTGCGGGCGCCTCCGCCGGCTGCGGCAGCGCGTCCCAGTAGCGCTGCAGCGTCGCGCGTCCGTCCTTCCATTCCAGCCAATGCGCTGGCGGCAACTCAAAAATATTTTCAAAGATCGTCTGCGGCGCAGGCACGTACAGGTAGGTCAGGTAGTCGTCCACCGCCGCCGCGTTCAGCCGCCGCGGCACGTCCGCCTGGGCCAGCAGCGCCTTGATCTCCGACGCAAACAGCAACTGCCCGCCGACGATGCAGTAGTAGAGCGGTTTCACGCCCAGGCGGTCGCGCACCAGCAGCAGCGTGCGACGCTGCGCGTCCCACAGTGCGAATGCAAACATTCCGCGCAGCCGGTCCAGCGCCCCGCGCCCCCAGCGCTCGAGCGCCGCCAGCAGCACCTCCGTATCCGACCGCGTGCGAAACACTTTTCCCTCGCCTTCGAGTTCTCGCCGCAATGCGCGGAAGTTGTAAATCTCACCGTTGAAGACGATGGTGAAGCGCCCGTCGGCAGTGGTCATCGGTTGCGCCCCGCCGGGCACGTCAATGATCGCCAGCCGCCGGTGCCCTAGGCTCACCTCCGGCGCGCACAGGTAGCCCTCGCCGTCCGGCCCGCGATGCGCCAGCCGCGCCGTCATCCGCCGCAGGACTTCCCGCTCAATCCCCGGCACCGCCCCTGTGATCCCGCACATATTTTCGTAGCGCTGGCGTCCCGCCGGCTCTTTTCAACCTTCCAACCTTTTAACCTTCCAACATTCAAGCATTTCGTTCCGCCGCCATCCTCCTCCACAACTCCACCAACCTCGCCACGTGGTCCTCCCACAAGAACTGCGCCACGCGTTCCCGCCCGCGCACGGCCAGCACGCGCCGCTTTGCCGCGTCCTTCATCAACCTCCCCAGCGTCGTCGCCAGCGCCGCTGCGTCGCGCACCGGAAAATACTCGGCCGCGTCGCCGCAGATCTCGCGGTGCACGGCGATGTCCGAGGCCACCACGGGCAGCCCGCTCGCCATGGCCTCCACCAGCGGATGCCCGAACGATTCGCACAGCGACGGGAACACGAACATGTCCGCCGCGCGGTACATCTCCCACGTTTCCTCGTAGCTACGCACGCCCTCCAGCCGCACTACGCCGTCCAGCCGCTCGAGCAATTCGCGCTCCGTCTCCGCCACCGCAGTGTGCTGGCCGTTGCGTAGTGCCGCGTCCATGGTCAGAGCCAGCTCGAAGCTCATTTCTCCGCCGAGTTCCTCGCACAGGATTTCCGCGGCGCGCAGCAGCGTCTCCAGGTTTTTGTGCTCGGCGTAGTGCGACACCCACAGCAAGCGCATGGGCCCCGGCCGGCCTGAGCGCGCCACGCCGTGCACCACGCGCTCCCGCGGCACGCCGTACGGGTTGACCACGGCCCACGCGGGATCCACCCGCACGTACCGCTCCAGCTCCTCGCGCATGGCCGCCGTCGGCGTCATCACGCAATCCGCCGCGCAAACCGACCGCGCCACCAGCCACCGCCGCACCCCAATCTCTGCGCGGAATCTCGCCGGCTTCGTCGGCAGCACGTGCTCCAAGTATTGCTGCGAAAAATAGATCGGGATGCGCACCAGCAACACCTGCGGGCACGGGCAGCCGAGCATCGCGAAGTTCGCTGACGAAAACAGCACGTCCGGCCGCTCCCGCCGCACCAGCCCGCGCAGCGTCACCTGCTCCCACCACCACCGCGCCGCGTAGCTGCCGCTGGCCGCGCGGCTCGCCTCCACGCGCACATTCTTCTGCCCTGACGGCATCTCCGCCGCGCGTTCCGGCGGCACGATGAACAAGAACTCGTCTCCCGGCGCCGCGTGTTCCGCGAGGCTCCGCCCGAGGTTGCGCGTGTAAGTCGCCGCGCCGCCCAGCTTCGCCGCCACCGCATTAATCAGTACCTTCACCGCGTTTTTGTAGGACAGGCCTCCAGGCCCGTCCGAACCCCAACTTTAAGCGCTGTCATCGTCTTGTAGACTTTTCGGCCTGTCCGGCACCAATCATCCCGACCGGCCCCTTGTTTCAACTTTCCAACTTTCAAGTGTTTCAATCGCCACGGATGTGCCTTTCCGTCCACTTCCTCAGCACGTAGAACAGCCACACGCGCGACCAGTGCACCCGCCCGGCCAGAAACTCCTGCCACAGCTCCCGCACGCTTTCCCACCGCAGCGCCCTGGCCAGTGCCGGCCCCGGCTCGCGCAGCGTCACTTCCACTTCACTGCGCAACTCGCCGCGCAGCCACAGCTCCCAGGGAAACTCGAATCCGCGTTTCGGCTGCCGCAGGATGTCCGTCGGCAGCGGCCGCTCCAGCGCCGCCACCAACAGTGGCTTGCGTTGCCGGCCGGAGAGTTTCCACGCCCCGGGCAGGCGCAGCATCTGTTCGGTTACCACGTGATCAATCAGCGGCACGCGCACTTCCAGCGAGTTGGCCATGCTCATGCAGTCCGTGTCGCGCAGCAGCGTGTTGCGCAGGTACGACGTCAGCTCCAGGCACGACACGCGGTTGATGGCATCCTGCCCCGCCAGCATGCGCTCGATTTCCTCGCACTCCCGCTCGTACACCGCAAAGTCAAGTTCCAGCAGCCACTCCGGCTGGAAGAGTCGCGCCACGCGCGCCGGCGTCAGCACCAGCCGCGAGAAAAAGAACGGGCGCCGGAAGCCATACTCGCCGCACAGGTAGGAGCGCAGCTTGCCGTCGTCCCGCCCCGTGAATAGGCGCGAATCGAGCAGTGTCCCCGCCAGGTAACGCAGCCAGTGCGGCGTCCAACGTTCGAACTGCTCCAGCCGCGGCACGATGTGGAAGCTGCGGTAGCCGGCGAACAGCTCGTCTCCGCCCAGTCCGGAGAGCGCCACGGTGACCCCCGCCTGTTTGGCCAGCCGCGACACGAAGTACGTGTTAATTCCGTCCACGGTCGGCTGATCCATCGCCGCCAGCGCCTCGGGCAGCGCTTCCAGCAGATGCTGTTCGGAAAACGTCAGCTCGTGGTGCTCCGACCCGATGTGCTGCGCCACGTGCCGCGCCTTGGCGCCCTCGGCAAACTGTTTTTCGCTGAACGTGATGTTGAAAGTGCGGATGGCGTTTCCGCTCCGCGCCGCCAGCGCCGCCACCACGCTCGAATCGAGCCCTCCGCTCAAGAAGACTCCCAACGGCACGTCGCTCACCAGCCGCAGGCGCACCGCCTCGCTCAGCGACGCACACACTTCCTCCACGCGCTTCTTGCGTACCGTCGCCCTGCCGTTCACGGGCGTGGTTTCCGCCGGCAGCCTCCAGTAGCGCGCGAGTTCGACGCCGGCCTTCCGCCAGCGCAGCAGGTGTCCCGCCGGCAGCAGCCGGATGCCGCGGATCAGCGTGGCCGGCTCCTGCACCGCGCCGAATTTCATGAACGAGTCCAGTCCCGTGGCGTCCAGCACGCGGGGCACGAACCCGCTGGCCAGCAACGCGCGCAGCTCCGACGCAAAAAGAAACCTCCCCGCCTGCTGCCAGTAATAGACCGGCTTGATGCCGTGCCGGTCGCGCGCCAGCACGAGTTTCTGCTGCACCTCGTCCCACACCGCGAAGGCGAACATCCCGCGCAGCCGTCGCACCACCTCCTCGCCCCACACGCCGTAGCCGACCAGCAGCACTTCGGTATCGCAGTTCGAGCGGAACGCGCAGCCCGCCGCCTCCAGTTCCCGCCGCAACTCGCGGAAGTTGAAAATCTCGCCGTTATAAACCAGCCAGTTGCCCGTGGCCGCGTCGTGCATGGGCTGATGGCCCGCCGCCGACAAATCCAGAATCGCAAGCCGGCACGCCCCCAGCAGCCACCGCCCCCGATCCAAGCGGGGCAGCACCTCCGTGAGGCCGACGTCGTCCGGCCCACGCGGCGTCATCGCCCGCAGCATTGCGCGCAGCGGTTCCACGGACGCCGCCGCGCCCTCTGCGCGCTCCTCATACCATCCCGCTATCCCGCACATTGTCCGTGCCCAGTGACCTGTGTTCTGTGCCCGGTGGGCCCTGCTGGCCCTCCGGTATCGCGCTGTTAGCCGCGAACTTTGAGCGCAGCTCCTGAGTCCCGCAGCCTGGGGATCGGGATCAGCGCCGCCTTCTCTTCACTTCTCCGCTTCCACACTTCCTAATTTCCTCTCGCCGCCGCTCTTGCCGCAAACGCCGCCGTATGCCGCGCCAGGTAGATTGCCTCCGGCACGACCATGGCCAGCCACCGCTGCCACCGCTTCGCGAAATGCTCAAACAAATAGTTCTCCTCGACGCGTCGCCGCCCCGCCTGGCCCAGCTTCGTCCGTTCTTCCGGCAGCAGCAGCAACCCGCTCACCGCGTGGACGAGTTGCACCGGGTTTTCCGGCGGCACCAGCACGCCGGTCACCCCGTCCTCGACCACGTCCGTCGTCCCACCCGTCCGCGCGGCCACCACCGGCAGCCCATGCCACATCGCTTCAAGAAACACGATCCCGAAGCCTTCCTTCCGGCTGGGCAGCACGAACACGTCCGCGGTCGCATACAGCCGCCGCAACTCGTCCGCGCGCACTTCACCGAGAAAACGCACCCGCTCGCCCAGCCTCCGCTTCCGCGCCATCCCTTCCAGCCGTCCGCGGTCGTTGCCGTCCCCGGCGATCACGTACTGCGCCTCCGGACAACGCTCCAGAACCGCGGGCATCGCGCGGATCATCTCGTCAATGCCCTTGTAGGCGTCCGCGCGGTCCAATCGCGTCACGCTCAGCAGGGTATGTCCGCTGCGCTTCGTTCCGTGGCTAGTTCTGCGCTCCGCCGCCCATTCCGGATCGAGCCCGTGCGCGATCACGCTGACTCGTTCCGGCGCCGCCCCGTTCCGTTCGATCAATCGCTGGCGCGTGAAGGCGCTCGGCGCGACCACGGCCTGCGCCTGGTGCAATGCATGCAGGATGTCCGCCCGCAGCGGCTCCCACACTTCCACCCCGTGCCCCAGCACCGCACGCCGCGTCCCCGGCGCCAACAATTGCGCCAGCGGCGCCAGCCGCAGCAGGTGCACATGCGTGAACAAGGCCAGGTGCGGCTGCCCCTGCGCCAGACGCTGTCCCAGCCGCGGCACCATGGCCGCTGGCTGCCGCCCGAATGCGTGCCACTCCACCGCGTCGCTCTGGCACCACGCCGGTCGCGCCGCGCCCGGCACGTCGCCGTAGGCGAACACCTCCATGCGCATCGGCGTCTTCCGGGCAAACTCCAGAAACGCCCGCAGCAGCAGCCGGTTCACATACTGGATTCCGCCCGTCGGGCGGAAAAATTCCGTGCCCACCAAGAACAACCGGAACTCGTTTTGCCGCACGTCCCTGCTCTTTGCCATGGGCCTTTGCACATTCACGCGTTCAGATGTATTTCTGCGCGGCCGCCAACAACTCCGCCTCCGTCGCCCGGAAAATCGCGTCCCACGGATGCATGCGCGCGCGCTGTGGCCCGTTCGCTGCCAGCCGCGCGCGCAACGAGCCGTCCTCCATCACGCGCCGCATGGCCGCGGCCAGCTCGCCGGCATCCTCCGCGCGCTCGAGGATGACCGCGTCTTCGCGGGTCACAATTTCCGCCACGCCCATCGGCGGCGCGAGGATCACCGGCAGCCCGCACGCCATCGCCTCCAGCGGGATCAGCCCGAACGGCTCGAACACTGACGGCGCCACCAGCGCGTCCGCGGCCGCGAAATAAAAGAGGATGTCGCGTCGCGGCGGCAGGTAGTAGATGCGCTGCGCAATTCCCATGCGCTCGGCGTGCCGCCTCCACAACGCCGGGTGGTACGGCCCCACCGCAAGCAGCCGCGCCTCGGGCACCTGCTGCATCGCCGCGTGCACCGTCAGCATTCCTTTGCGCACCCAATCCGTTCCCGCGAAGAGAAACCAGTACTCCCCCTCGCCCAGACCCAAAGACGCGCGCGCCTTGCCGCGCAGCGCCTCCCGTTGTGCCGCCGAAAACGCTTCCGGATCCACGCCCGCGTGCGCTACCACCACGCGCTCCGGCGCGATCCCGTAGCATTCCACCAAATCATCCTTCAGCACTTGGGCCGGGCTGACTACCCGTCGCAGCCGCGGCGAGCGGTAGAACCGGCGCTCCAGTGGCGTCACCATCGCCGCGTACACGCGGCGGTGCACCAGCCGCAGCCAATCGCTCAGCGTGGCCGCCGCGGGCCGCAGTCGTCCGCTGCGCAACAATTCATCCTGCCGCGCCTGGCAGAACCACGCCGTCACTACCTCCGCCTGTCGGCAGTTCGGCCCCGGCGAATAGACTACGTCGAACCCGCCATGCGCGCGTTCCGCGCGGCCCACCGTCAGCGTTGCCGCCCAATAAAAACTCACGAACCGCAGCAGCCCCGGCCACGGCACCACCGGCACGTGATGGAAGCAGACGTTCGGCGCAGTGTCCGGCTCCCAGCGGTGCGCGAACAAACAGATGTTGTGCTCCTCCGCCAGCCGCGCCACCACCTCCGCCGTGCCGCGCTCCGTCCCGCCCCTGCGGTGCAGCTCCGGCGTCACCACCGCAATCCGTAGCGGCCCGTCGGCCGCCTGCGCCGACGCCATCACTCCTGCCGCCTCTGCCACAGTCGCACTCATCTTTCCCTGACTTCCTTTTTCCGGCACACGGCCACAAACGTATTCGCCTGCCGCAACTGCGACCGGGAGAACATCCACGCCTCGGGCTGTGCCTCCGCGCCCACCAACACGCCCATTGTTTTTTGCAGGGTTTCCCGTTCTCGGCTGCCCACCAGCCGCAGCCGCAGGTTGAACACGTCCATCGCGCGCAGCGCCGCATAGAGCCGGCTGCCGCGCCGCCGCTGCCCGTAAATTTCCACCGCGTCGAAGTGTTGGCGCAGCATCTTCTTCAGTCCGCGCAGGCCCATCAGGTTGATGTGAAACTCATTCTTCCTCCCGATGGATTTCATGTGCAGGTCATGCGTTTCTTGGTTCGGCGTGGAAAGGATCAGCCGCCCGCCCGGTCGCAGCACCCGCCGGCATTCAGCCAGGAAGGCGTCGGAATCCTCCAGGTGCTCAAACACCTCCAGGCAGACCACGCAATCAAACGTGCTGTCGGCCAGCGCCAGCCGGTGGCAATTCATGGCCGCAAACGAAAGGTTCGGTGCGGCGTAACGTGCGCGCGCGTACTCCAGCGCCTGCGCCGCGTAGTCAATCCCCAGCGTGAATGCGCGCTTCCGGCTCAGCAGGTGCGTGCCGTAGCCCGTCCCGCAGCCCGCGTCGAGCACCCGTCCGCTGCCCGCCAGCCGCCCGCGCGCAAACTCGTACCGCGCCACATGGTGGTGGAACGTCGCCCGGTCCGGCGTCTCGGGATACAATCGTTCGTCGTCCAGCGTCAGCGTGGCCGGCTTCATGGGCGCTCTCTAACCATGCAGACCAGACTATCCCGCCCGCGACATCACTTCTTCATACAGCCGCATGTGTGCGCTCACCATGCGTTCTACGCTGTAGAGTTCCTGCGCGCGCAGCCGCGCCTTTTCGCCGAGCCGTGCGGCCAGTCCGGGCGTCTTCGTCAGCATTTCCAGGCGTTCTGCCAGCGCCTCGGCATCTCCCGCCGGAAAGCTGAGCCCCGCGTCGCCGCTCACCTCGCGCAGCGCGGCGAGGTCGGAAGTCACCACCGCACAGCCCGCCCTCATGCTTTGCGCCGTGACAAGTCCGAACACTTCCCCGGCCAGCGAAGGCACCACCACCGCCAGGCTTCCCGCTAGCGCCTGCTCGACCGCGGCCGGCGTCAGGTACCCGCGGAACCCCACGGTCCCGTTCAATCCGGCCTGTTTTGCGCTCGCCTCCAGCGCCTCACGCTCCGGCCCTTCGCCGATCACTTGCAACTGGAACGAGCAACCATTGGCCTTCAAGCGTTGCGCCGCCGCGAGCAAAACGTGCACTCCCTTCGTGCTCACCAGGCGTCCCAGAAAACTGAACTTGGGTCGCGCCGGAAAGACAGTGGCGCCGGTGGCGTCCTTTCCAGAAACTCCATGCGGCACGACGGCTGTTCGCGGCAGCCCGAGGACGTTGGAAAGCCAGGCCGTCGGCGTCACATGCAGCGACGCGCCCTGGCAGAGCCAGCGTCGCGGGAAGGTGGCCAGCCAGCTCTTGAGGGCATGCCATCGGCCGTTGGCGGCGTTGCAGTTAAGGCATTGCCCGTGGCGTCCAGCCAGGAAGTGCCCTGGGCAGAGCGTCGCCTCCGGCCGATAGAAGAACTGTCCGTTCGGACATGCAGCCTGGAATCCGTGGTGCGACACAATTACGGGCCGCCGCAACACCCATCCCACCAGCAAGGGCACAAGACTCGGCCCGGCCAGGTGCACGATGTCGGCGCGCCGGAAACACCCCACTATCTGGCCCAGCCCCGGCAGGCGCACCACCTCAAATGGCAACCCGCGGTCATCGAAATTTCCCGCGGGCTGTGGCGTGAGCACAGTCACCTCCACGTGTTTTTCGGGATGCTCCCTGTTCCGCCCGCTCAGGCCTGCGGCGAGGGACATCACCAGCGTCTCCACTCCTCCGACGGATGGAGCAAACACGTGTGTATAGAACACAACTCTCACAGCGTCTCGTTTGCGCGGGCGGCGCTCACAAAATGGGCACAGCCGGATTGCTCAGGTGCAGGTCGGCCCTCTCCGCGGCGGTCATCTCCAACGCGCGCTTCTCGGTGAGCAGGTGTGGCGCCCGTCCCAGCAACCCAAGGAAAAACCATAGATAGATATTCGTCGGCGAGATGTCGAACGGCGTGCCCCACGGCAGCGCCAGGAACACGTTCACCAGGATGAACGCCGAGCACGCTCCCACCAGCCAGGCCAGTTCACGGTCCGGCAGCCGCAACGGGGTGCGAATGCATTCCCAGATGACACACAAGATGAAGATGAAGTAGAGCAGCAGCCCCGGCAGGCCCGTCTCAAAGCGCACTTTGGCGAAAGTGTTCTCGACCACCACCTGGTTCAGGTCCGTCGCTCCGGCATGGCGCGAGGCGATCGTGGCGTAGCCCGCGCCCATCCCCGCGAAATCCGAGCGCATGGCCTCGTATAGCCAGCCCACCGCCAGCGGCACGTTCCGCGCCTGCACGCCCTCCATGTCCAGCAGGGTGCCGAAGCGCTCCGCCACCACGTCGCCAAACAGGATCACCGCGCCCATGAACACCAGCCCCACCAGGGTGAGCACCGGGACCACCTTGGCCATGCGCCGCTGCATGGTCATCAGCAGCGTCGCCGCCACCAGGAACATCACCAGCGGTGCGCGGCCCCCGGTGGTTATTGCCGCAAGAAATTGCAGGACAAATGCCGAGATGATCCACCACCGCCAATTGCGCAGCCGCGGCATGTTCATCTGCGCCACGGCCAGCAGCATCATGAAGCACAAGTAGATGGCAAACCCGCCGGTCTGCACGAACGTCGAGATTGTCCGGAAGTAATAACCCTGCGTGCTCCCCCCGCCGGTCCCGGCGGCGTAGAAGACCGCGCGCGAAAACCCCGGCGAGAGCGCGATCAGCCAGTTCGGCCCCGCAAAGTACTGGAAGATGCCGAATAGCGATACCGGCACCGACAGCAGCGTCAGAAAAAGAAAAAAGTGCAACACGCGCTGCCGCGTATCGAAGAACCAGTACGCCACCGGCACCAGCACCGCATAGAGCAGGCCTACCCGCAGCCCCACCAGTCCCACCAGGATGTTCGGTAGGTACGGGTTGAACACCTGCGCGACGTAGATCACCGCGAACAGCGTGAACGGGATGAACCAGTTCGTGCGCGGGAGCGGGAAGATGCCCCGCGGCACCGTCGTCACCGCCAGCACTCCGAACAGCGACACGATGAAGGCGTCCTTCAGCAGGTTCAGCTCTGGCACCGTATAAAAGTAGTTGATCAGGAACCCCTCCGCCACCACGTACACCATGAACACGTACACGCTCGCCCGCCACCGGAAGAACACCCAGATGGCCTGGAACAGCACCGCTGCGCTCAGGATGTTGCGGTAGTCCTCCCGCGCCACCTTCCCGGAGAGCCACCACACCGACACCGCGGCCAGCGCAATAATCAGCAGCGCCGGCGCCCCGGCCCGGCTCTGGCTCATCCGCACATGAAATGGAATCGGCATCCCTTCCCTCTGTACCGCCGGCGTCCCGCTGGCTCTTTGCAGGGGCGGCCCTACTTGTGGGGCTCACCCTTTTCAAATTTCCAATTTCAGATTTGGAATTCGCTTGTGCTCCGATAGCCGACCATCTTGTCTGCCTTCACTTCCTCACTTCCTCTCTTTCTTCTGCTATCCACTCGCCACTGCTTTTCTCGCCGACCTCCAACCCCGCCCCACCACCGCCGCCCACGAAAACTCTTGTTCATACAGCACCCGCAAGTTTCGTCCCAGGCGTTCCCGCAGCGCCGCATCGCCGGCCAGCCGCCGGATGGCTTCCGCAAACGATTCCGCGCTCGCCCGTTCCACCAGCCACACGTCCGCGCCGTGCGTAAACGCCTGCTGGTTTTCTTCGTTGCGCACGGCAATCACCGCCAGCCCGTGCGCCGCCGCAGCCATGAACGCGCTCGACCGCGTCAGGTGTCCGTCTCCCTGCGGCAGCACGAAGATGTCCGTCGTCTGCAGCGCCGCCGATATGTCGGCAGCCTCCAGATGCCCGGACCACCACACTTTCCCCTCCAACCCCTTCTTCCCCACGTGGGCCCGTAGTTTCTCCAGGTACGCTGGCTGGGTCGCCCGCGTATCGCCCAGCAGCCACAGCGTCATTGCCGGCCGCGGCGGCATCTGCGCCACCGCCTCGATCACTTCTTCGTACCGCTTGGCCGCGTGAAAAAATCCAAACGTGGCCACCACCAGCGTGCCGCCATCTGCGCCGTGTGTCGCGCGCAGTTCCGCCCGCCGCGCGCCGCCCATCGGGGACACTGGGATTGTTGCCGAGTTCGGCCGGAAGACGATCGGCTTGCCCCGCGCGGAGAACCACCCGCGCATCAGTCGCACGCGCCCCGGCGTGTTGGTCACAATTTCGTCCGCCGCGCGCACCAGTCCTGCAAAATGCAGTCGCTGCATCGCCGCCACCGCCGCCCGCCACGGGTGCGCCTCGAATTCAATGGGTATTTCGTGCAGTGCCAGCGTCACGCGCAGCCCCGCCCGCCGCAGCCTGCTCACAAACGCGTTGAACCAGAACGCAAAGCCCCAGCGACTCCACCCGTAACTCGAATATTCGATCTGCACGCGCTCGGGATGTGCGCTGCGGATCGTCTCAACCGCGCGCGCCACATTTCCCCACCCATCCAGCTTCAACTCCACTACCCGCATGTTCCCATTGTGGAGTGCGGCGGCTTGCCGCCGCTCTCCCGCGGCGAAGCTTGCTCCGCCTTCTCGCATGGCACCTTCTGCGCATTCGGTACCTGTAGCGGCGCGCTTCAGCGTGGCCCATTTCGTTTTTGCAGAACGCTCCTCGTTCCTCTCCGCCACAAACACCAACACGTCCTGCCCTTGCTGCGCCAGCGTCTCCGCCAGCCGCGCGACGTAATCCCCCACGCCGCAGCATTCCGGCGGAAAGCGCCTCGTCACGATTGCTATCCGGCTCATCGTTCACTTGTAGCGCAGGCCCCCGAAGCTTCGGGACAGCCTGCGCGGCAACCCATCCTCCACTGTAGGACAAACCTTCTGGCCTGTCCGGCTGCTCTCCTTCCCGACTCAGCGCAGTGCCTGCCGCGCGGATCACCGGTGCAGCGCACGCTTGTAGAAGGGCGAGCAGCCGCTCGCCCTTTGGGGTGCGGCGGCTTGCCGCCGCCTTGCCTTTAACCTTTCAACTCTTTCCTCACCGCTCGCTACCGCTCTTCTCAAACAATCCCACTACTTTGTTTCGCAGCGGCATCATCCGCAGCGCCCACTGCGCTCCCCGCGCCATGGCCGCCGCTGGCCGCGAATCGCCGTACATGTTGCGGAAATACCGTTCCACGGGAAACGTCAGCTCGTGCACCTTGCGGAAATCCACGGCGCGCAGGCCCGCCTTCTCCAGCACCCAGCGCAATTGCCGCGAATGAAAAATCTGCAAATGCGTTTGCGAGTAGCGTTGTTGCAGCAGGAATCCCGCGCGGCCCCGCGTGCAGTGGTAGGCCGTCTCGCCCAGCCGGTCGAACCACGTATCCCGCACCGGCGTGGACAGCATCGCGTAGCCGCCGGGACGCAGCATAACCGCGGCTTGCCGCAGGAAACTCAGCGGATCGTTCACGTGCTCCAGCACGTCCCAGAAGGTCACCAGGTCAAATGTTTCCGCGCGGCTCTGCCAGTGTTCGCTTCCCAGCGGCCGCGCGTCCAGCTCCAAGCAGAATTTCTGCCGCGCGTAGGCGCAACACGTCGCGCAGAATTCCGTGCCGCAGACTTCCGCGCCGGCCGCGCGCGCCGCGGCGAGCCAGCTCCCGCCGCCCGCGCCCACGTCCAGCACACGTTTCCCGGCGAGCGGCCCGCAGGCCTGCTCGTAAATGCGCCGCCGCAGCGCCCACTTCTCCTGCGCCCCGGGCAGCGCATCCGGCACGCCGGCCAGGTCGTGAGCGCTGCTCGGCAAGTGCTCTTCATCCGCGCGGTAATCCACGTACGTGAAGGCGCACGCCCGGCAGCGCCGCACGATCACCGCCTTGCCGTACAATCGGAACCGCACTGGCGCGTCCGCGCTCCGGCAGATCTTGCACGGCATCCCGTTCGCGCTCATGGTTCCACCAACGCCTGCCACGCACGCTTCACCCGCCGCGTAATGCCGCGCAGCGACGTCTTCTTCGCCTGCTGCGCTCGCCGCCACTCCTCGGCTTGCGCCGCCCACTCCGCTTTTTCGGCAGCGGTCAGGAACTCCAGGAAGAGCCGGTCAATTGCCCGCGGCGCATCCTTGGGCATACCTGCCCAGTGCATGAGGTACGGCTTCCGCTGCGCATCCCTCCAGTACGGCTCGTAGCCGTTCAGGTAATCGCCGGCCCACGTGGATTCCATCGAATACGGCGGCAGCGTCAGATTTGTGATGGGAACGTTGCTGTGATGAACGAGCAGGTTTAGCCCCGGCTGGTCGTGCCAGCGCAGCCGCAGGCACGTCTCCACGTACTCCGGCCGCAGGGCTGTGCGCTTCAACTCCTCAAACGTGTAGAGCGCGCGGTCGCACGCAAACTGTCCGGCATTGAACGTTGTCTTCTGCCACGTTGTGCTTTTCGCCGCAAAAATGCGTCGCGACTCTTCCGTTGTGGTGTGCCCTTGGTCGCGCCAGTGGCAGCACGACGTGATGAAGCCCGCGTGCGGCGCCAGCACCTCTTCCGGGTTGCGCAGGAAAACCACGTCGGTATCCACGTACTGGTAGCCCGCCGCGAGCAGGCATTGGTACTTGCGCATCATCGGGTGCGCCTTTTCCGCCCGCAACCAGTGGATCACTTCCGGCAGTTCCCACCATTCCGCGTCGGCAGGCAGTTCGAACCGCCGCTCATCGTAGGGGATCACGCGCAGCGGCGCGAGGCAGCCCGTCGCGCGCAGCGACCTCTCCATCGCCGTAAACGCCAGACGCACCTTCGCATTCGCCAGCGTAATGATTTTCGCGAGCTGCATCGGCTCTCCTGCGGGCCCTAGCCCCTATCCCCTAACCCCTTTCTTCCACCGACCCACATGTTTGCCGTCCACCGCCCGCGTACCTCCATCAGCTCCAGCCCCGCCCGCCGGCACGCCCTGCGCACGTCTCCGGCGCTCACCGGGTGTCCCAGCCAGGTCCCCAGTTTTCGCCGCCGCACGAACGGCATCCTTCCCAACTGCACGCGCTGCAGCTTCGGGCTGTGCGAAACGTATCCTTCCAGCACCGCGCCTCCGACGTCCATGTGCGGCAACCCGTTCACGTGGAAGCGAAAAAGCCCTCCCGGGCGCAACACACGGCCCGCTTCCTCGACGTACCGCAGGATTACACGCTTCTCCGGGATGTGCTGGAACACGATGAACGAAAACGCGAAGTCCACGCTCGCGTCGGCGATCCCGCGCAGGTCCTCCCCGTTCCCCACCACGAAGCGCGTTCGCGGCCAGCGGCGCGCCTGCGCGCGTTCCACCATTTCCGAGGAGATGTCCACGCCGATCACTTCGCCGAATTCTTCCGCAAAGACGTGCGTCATCCTTCCGATCCCGCAGCCGATTTCGAGCGCGGTCTTCCCGCTCGGCGCAAATCCGTTCCGCGCGAGGAACGCCCGCACGTGCTGCGCATAATCCCCCCGGCCCGACGCGAAAAACTCCTCCTCCGTGTCCGGCACGTCGGTGGCGATGTAATACCGCGCCTTTTCCCGCGCCCGCGCGTCCCACTCTTGGCGCATCATGTCCAGCCAGTCCCGCTGCGTTTTTTGCTCCGCGGTGTTCATCGCACTTTTAGGGGGTCGGAGCTTCAGCTCCGACATCCGCACTTCCTCGCCTCACGGGCTTTAGCCCCTGAGGGAATAATCCTTCTGGTCAACGGCTTTCCTGCATTCTGGGAATCTTCTCGCTCTCGCTAGCCTGGTGCGGAAACACGCGCCGCCGCAATGCCTGCAGCGCGTCCCCCTCGCGGTATGCCCCGCGCATCGCGACATACTTTTCGTAGCCCATTGCAAACGCCGCCAGCGCCAGCACCTGGCGATAAAAGCAGTACCGCCCCGACCAGATCGGCCGGAACAGCGCGATCTCCCTGCGCAGGTAGCAGTACAGCTCCGCGCGGCTTGCCCCTTCCGCGTTGAACCGGAACATTTCCGCCGTCAGCGCGTGGCGCTCGAAGTACGCCGCCGTGGCCGGCTGGCTCAAGTCGTGCCCCTGCTGCGCAACCCACGTCCGTGCCGCGTTCACGCCACGCTGGTAGCATTGCCACCGCCGCCTCAACCGATCATCGCTCCCCTGCTGGAACGCCGTCGAGTTCCCCCCGTGGTGCCGGTAGATCGTCAGGCACTCATTCACCGCGGCCACTGGCGCGACAAAAATCATCACCAGCACCAGGAACGTGTCTGCGTAGATGCGCAACTCCTCCGGGACGGGCAGCACTTTAGCCACCGCCTCCCGCCGCAGCGCCATCCCGCACGTCCCGAAGCTGCCGTACTGCAACACGTGCGTCACGCACTCTGGGATGAAGCCGTGGATCGCGCGGAAGCTCCGGTCGTCCGCGGAGATATTGCGTTCCGGGTCCCACACCGTGTACGGGTGATAGACCATCCCCACTTCGGGATGCCTCTCGAATTCCTCCAGCACGCGCCGGATTTTTCCCGGCTTCCACAGGTCATCGCCGTCGAGCATGGCGATGATTTCTCCGCCCGCCTCGGCAAATCCGACGTTCAGTGCCGAGGCCTGCCCGCCGTTTTCCTTGCGGATGTAGCGCACCCGCTCGCCGAAGCGCGCCACCTGCGCTGCGGTGTCGTCCGTCGAGCCGTCGTCCACCACCACGATTTCCATCTCCTCCGGCGCGAGGCCCTGCGCCAGCACGCTCTCGATCGCTTCGCCCACGAAGCGCCCGTAGTTGTATGTGTTGATCAGCGCGGTGACGCGTGGCCTGCTCGTTTTTTTTGTGTGCATGCTATTTGCGGTAGGCCCGCACCAGGATTGGCTCGAACGCCCCGCGCTCGAACGGCCGCTCCGGCGTGTCGTGCAGCGCGTAGCCGAATCCGTGCTCTTCCAGCAATTTCAAGAATTCTGAGAAGCGGTCTTCTCCGGGCGCCATGTGGTGATGGTATTCCACCGCCATTTCGCGGATCTGCCGCAGCTTGCCCGCCCGCGCCAGTTCTTCGAGCACGGCCAGCTCCGCGCCTTCCACATCCAACTTCAGGAAATCCACCTCGTCGTCAATGAACGCCGAAAGGGCCACCGCTTCCACGCTGCGCGTTCCCGGCAGCCGTTCGTTGTGCGCGCTCATGCACGGTGAGCCGGGCAGCGCCGGGTCGTGGCGGAACTCGAGCGTGCCCGCGCGCGCATGCACCGCGCGGTTGTGCAGCTCCACGCCCTGCCACTGGTGCGACTCAGCGTTCTGGCGCAGCAGTGCAAACGTCTCCGCGTCCGGCTCGAACGCGATCACCCGGCTCTCTGGAAACTGCCGCTTGAAAAACAGCACGGACAGCCCGATATTGCTCCCGCAATCCAGGATGAGCGGTCGGCCGTTCTGCGCGCGGAAGGCATAATCGCGAAAGACGAACACGGTCTCGAACATGCACGCCAGGCTGAAGTAGTCGAAGAAAGCGATCGGCCGGCCAAAGAGCGCTTCCCGCCGTATGCGCAGCTTCGAAAAAAGTTTGGTCAGGAAATGCTTGCTCTTCAGCTTCAGAAAAGCGCACAGCGTTTCCCGTTTGTCCGCGATGGACGCCGAGCGCAGGATGTTGCTGGCGCTGTGCGCCACGGACAGGACGAACGCCACCGCGCCGCCCAGCCGCCGGAAAAATCTCACGGTGCTGCCTCTCCTCTCGCTGTGCCGTCAGTCGTTCGTGGCCGCCGCAGGTGTCGTGTGCGCGTACCCGCGCGGATGCCGCCGATGCCACTCCCACGCGCTGGCGATAATTGTTTCCAGCTCCGGATATTTCGGCTGCCAGCCCAGCTCTCGTCGAATCTTTTCCGAGCTGGCGATCAGGATGGCCGGATCTCCGGGTCGTCGCGCACTCTCCACCGCCGGGATCGCATGGCCGGTCACGCGCCGCGCTGCTGCAATCACCTGGCGTACGCTGAAGCCCTGCCCGTTGCCCAGGTTGTACACCAGGCGGCCGTGTTGCTCGAGCGCATCCAGCGCCAGCAAATGCGCGCTGGCCAGGTCGGACACGTGGATGAAGTCGCGCACGCAGGTGCCGTCCGGTGTCGCATAGTCCGTGCCGTAGATTTCCACGCGCGCGCGCCGCCCCAACGCCACCTGCAACGTGAGCGGGATGAGATGCGTTTCTGGATCGTGGTCTTCGCCCAGCTCCTCGGCCGCGCCGCACGCGTTGAAATACCGCAGGCTGGCGTAGCGAAGTCCGTGGATGCGGTGGAACCACTCCAGCATGCGCTCCGAGATCAGCTTTGATTCTCCGTACACGCTGGACGGGCGCAAAGCATGTGTTTCGTCAATGAGGATGCGCTCGGGGTCGCCGAAGAGGTTCGCCGTCGAAGAAAACACGATGCGGCTCACCCCGTTCCCCAGCATCGCTTCCAGCAGTGTCAGCGTGCCCGCGGAGTTGTTCCGGAAGTATCGCTCCGGCATGCGCATGGACTCGCCCACCTCGATCAGCGCGGCAAAGTGCATCACTGCGTCCACCGCGCGCGACGCGAACAGCCAGTCGAGCACCGCGCGGTCGCCAACGTCGCCGGTCACTAGTTCGGCGCCCCGCGGGACGCCTTCCCGGTGTCCGCGGCTCAAATTGTCGAGCACGACGACGCGTCGCCCCGCGCGCACCAGCTCCGCCGCCACCACGCTCCCGATGTACCCCGCCCCTCCTGTCACCAGCACATGTTTACTGTTCGTCATTGGTCCTTTGCGGTGTGCGTCTCTCTGTGCGGCCGTACTCCCCGCGCTCTCACGTTCTCACCTTCAAACTCTCCCTTCTTCACAGGTCTTTTCCCCGCATGCGAATGAAAAAACTCGAAACGTTGCTCTGTCTCATTCCCAGCGCATGGCGCACCGGCCGCGTCGCGCCGAGCAGCGCGTGCCACACCGCCGCTCTTCCCCGGCGCAAAACGCGTCGCGCCGGCGCCAGCCGGTAGCCGCGATTCGCCTCGATCCCTTTCGCCGTCAGCCGGTGCGTGGCGTCCTCGATGGTGTACAGATGCGCGTAGCCGCCGGCCAGCGAGCAGTTCCGCGCCGCTTCTGCGCCGTGCCACACGCCTTCTTTGCCCTGCGGGTGGTACGCGTAGTCGTGGTTCTGGTGCACCGCAAGCACGCAAGCCGACGTGTCCACCACCGCCGCGCCCTCTGCTCGCGCCTTCCACACCAGCCAGTTGTCCCAGCCAATACGGCCCACCACCAGCTCCGGAATCTCGCTGTAAAGCCCGCGCGGGAAGACGAAGTAGTCAATCCAGTCCTGCGATTGCTGCCGGTTCCGCTCGAACGCCAGCGACCGCACGCGCTGGGCCCAGTCCTTGGCGGCGAAGTCGAGCGGCGCGGTGATATCCGTATCCCAGCGCCGCCCGACCATCAGGAATTTTCCCTGCGCGCCGAAGTGCCCGCTCACGGTCTCCACGGCGCGGAGGAAGTCGCCGGTCAGCACGATGTCGCAGTTCACGTACGCGACGATCGCGTGCCGCGCGATCTCTTGCGCCTGCCCGAAGAGTGAGCGCAGATATTTTGTGCTGTGCTCGTTGCGCTCCACTTGCGGCACGTGCCGCACCCCCAGCTCGCGCGCCGCTTCAGCCGCGCCCTCATCGTCCCCGAACAGGATTACTTCCACTGGAGCTGTAGGGACGGCCCCGCCTGCCTGCAACCTCTTCCAACTCTCCAGGGCGTTCCGCTGGATCACGTTGATGTGCCCGCGAAACGCCTTCGCCGTCGTAAATATCGTCAGCATCTATGGAGTGCGGGAGCTTGCTCCCGCCGTGTCGCGCGGCCCACTCTGTGGGACGCGCGCCTGCTCGCCTGCTCCGAGCGAAGCCGAGGGGTCACTCGCCTGCCCTGAGCGGAGTCGAAGGGCCACACGCCACGGATCTGCTCTGCCGCTCCACCCCGGCGATGATCTCTCCCAATATCGTCTCCAAATCCCGCGTAATCCCCCAATTCGGATAATCCGCCTTGAACTTCCGCAAGTCGGAGATGTAGCAGATGTGGTCTCCGGTGCGTGCCTGTTCGCTGTACACTCTGCGGATCTTCCGCCCGGTCATGGCTTCAATCCACGCGATGGCTTCCAGGACGGAAATGCTGTTCCCGCGTCCCCCGCCGAGGTTATAGACCTCGCCCGGCCGCGGCGCCCGCGCGAACTCTTCCACCGCGCGGATCACGTCGAAGCTGTGGATGTTGTCGCGCACCTGTTTGCCCTTGTAGCCGTGGATGGTGTACGTCTCCCCGCTGAACGCAGCGTTCACCAGGTAGGACAGAAATCCGTGCAGCGGCACGCCGGAGTGGTTCGGTCCGGTCAGACATCCGCCGCGGAAAATTCCTATTTTCATACCGAAGTAGCGCCCGTACTCCTGCGCCATCACATCCGCCGCGGTCTTCGATGCGCCGAACAGCGAATGCAGCGTGCGGTCAATGCGGCAGTCTTCGCGGATACCCTCGAAATCCTCCGCCCGCGCATAGTCCCAGCGTGTCTCGCGCTCTACCAGCGGCAGCTCGTTCGGCGCGTGGCCATAGACCTTGTTCGTGCTCATGAAAACAAAGACCGCCTCCGGGCAATGCCGCCGCGTTGCTTCCAGCAGGTACATCGTCCCCAGCGCGTTCACCTCGAAATCTACCAGCGGGATTTCCCGCGCCTTGTCATGCGAGGGCTGCGCCGCGCAGTGCACGATGAGCTCGAAGCGGTTCTTCCGGAACAGTTCGAAAATCTTTTCCCGCTCGCGGATGTCCAGGTCCAGTGGTTCGAAACGCTTGGTCACCCGCTTCAACCGTTCCAAATTCCACGTGGTATCCCCCGCCGGCCCGAAAAACTCGCGCCGCATGTTGTTGTCCACGCCCACCACGCGGTGCCCCTGACGGTCGAAATACTCCACCGCCTCCGACCCGATCAGTCCGCTCGACCCTGTCACCAAAATAGTCTGCTGTTTCATCTCAAGTGCGTTTCTCCGTCCGCCGTTCCTCGCCGCACCTTCTCGCCATCGCACGTTCTCACGTTCAAACTTTCCAACCTTCAAACGTTTCAACTGCCTCTTCCCTCGCCACTCGCCACTGCCTCTCTCGCCACTCCCGCGAACGCCTCCGCATACGCCCGCACGCGCCTGGGCTGCGCCGTTCGCGCCGCGCGTTCCAACTCTCCGTCCGGCCCTGGCGGCGTGGCCCGCCAGAGGTCTGCCAGCTTCTCCGCCAGCTCTTCCGCACTGTTTGCGTCGAACCACGTCGCCCGCGGCGGGTTCTGCTCGCGGTGCGCCGCAATGTCTGAAATCACCACCTGCTTGCCCACCGACCGCGCCTCCTCCACGGTAATCCCCCAGCCCTCGAACCGCGACGGGTTCAGCACGCACACGCTCTGCCGCATCAGCATCAGCACGTGCTCGTGCGGCAGTTGCCCCAGGTAGAGCACCTGCTCGCGGATGTTCCATGCCGAAAGTTTCTGCCAGATTTCGCCGAAGTATTCCGGGTGGCGGTAGTCGCCCGGAAATCCGCTGCACACCATCTTCACGTCCACGCCGCGTTCCTTCAAAATCCTCGCCGCCTGGAACGCCACGCCGTGGTTCTTGTGCTTCCAGAACTGGTTGGGCAGATAAACGAACTTCTCCGGCAGGTGATACCGCGCCAGGAGCGGCGCCAGTTCCTGCTCGTAAAGCGTCTCCGGCACGAAGCTGATGGGCGGCAGCGTCCGCGCTTTCTTCGCCTGCTGCGGCGCAAACTGCTCAAAATCCTTCCGCACCGTCTCGCTGAACACGATCACTCGCGTGGCGTGCCGCGCGCATTCGCGGTAGATGTGTTCGCGGTAATCGACTTCCGCCTTGCTGAACATCTCCGGCAGGTGCATGTGCTGGAAGTCCGGGATCAGCGACAACGTGGCCAGCCGCGGCGAGGCGAACGCCAGTTGCAGCCCGAACAGCGCCTGCACGCCTTGCCTCTTGAGCGCGTTCTCTTTGCCCGGGTCACGCGCCAGCAGCCGCTGCGCCGTGTGGTGCACCGCCCAAGGCGCGGTCCACGGCCGGTGCGTGGCGTAGCGCACCAGCGCGTCCGCGCCCACCAGGCTGGCAAACGCCTCCGCGCCCGCGTGCTCCTGTGGCGCGAGCAGATAGAGTCCCAGCTCGCCATCGAACCGCTCCCGCAGCGCCGCAAACAGCCCGCGCAGATAGACCCGCCCAAAAACCCAGCTCGCATCCCCCAGTACGTGAAACGCAATCTTCAATTTCCTACTCTTTACCTCTTCAACTGGCTCCGTTGACATCCTCGGCGCAGCCGGATTTGGAGTGCGGCGTCCCGAAGCTTCGGGACGCCGCTTTGCTTGGCGCGCAGCTTGCTTCGCGTGCTCCCCGCTTGACAGTGCCTCAGCGACCTGCCGCAGTCCAAGGCGGGAGCTTTGCTCCCGCACTCCACACCCCTCGCCTTCGGCAAATGATCGAGGAAATCAACAGAGCCTCTTCAACTCTTCAACTTTCTGACCTTCACGCCTTCCAACGTTCAAACTTCCTGCTCGCCATTCGCCACTGCTCTTTTCATCACCACAATCTCGTGGTGCAGCCACAACCTCTCGCTCATGCTCACCACCTGCAGCCCCGCGCGCCGCGCCAGTTCTGCCATCGCGCGGTCGGTGAACAACTGCAAGTGCTCCACGTCGTCAAAGGCGTCGCGGAACCTCTCCCCGAACGGCGGCTGCATCGCGTAGCGGTCAATCGGCGCTTGCACGATGGCCACGCCTCCAGGCGCGAGCAACCGCGCCGCCCTCTGCAAGAATCCCACCGGGTCCGGGCTGTGCTCGAGCACGTCAAACGCTAGGAACAAATCGCACGCCGGCAAATCCACCTCCGGAAAAAGTCCCGCGCGCACATCCAGCCCCGTTCGTTCTCGCACCCACGCCGCCGTCTGCGCATCCGGCTCCACGCCGATGCATTCGTAACCCCGCGTGCACAGTTCTCCCAGCAGCCCGCCGTGCGCGCAGCCGATCTCCACCACCCGCCCGCGCCGCGGCGCGTGCCGTTCGATCAGCCCCAGCCAGAACTCCACGCGGCCATCGGCGCGGTCGTTCGCCGGCCGCTGCTCGATCTGCGGAAAACCCTTCAGCCGCTGCCGCGTGTGCCAGTAGAGATCGAACGAATAGATGCGCTTCAATTCCTTCGCCAGCGGCGGTCGCCGGTTGATGTAGCATCCGCACGCCGCGCACACGCCGTAGCTCTCGTGCCAGCGGAACTCCCCGAGCGAGCCGCCGCACCAGCAGCGCTCCCGCACGCCGCGCCGCAGGTCGCGGAATTTCCTCCGCGCCTGCGTCTTGAAAAAATAATCCCCCACCCGGCCGTACGCTGACCTCGCCGCTCTCACCGGATGCAGGATGTGCCTCAACCGAATCACGCGCTTTTGTGGCTCTTTGCCGGGGCGGCCCCGTCCCGATGCCTCGCGACGCGGCCCGCCCTCTTCAAACTTTCCTTCCAATAAACAGATACGTCCCGTAATGCGCCTCCGGGTTGCGTCCTTCTTCGCGGCTCAACACGCGCCGCAACACCGCCCCGAACCGCGGCGCAAGTTCCGCATCCAGCGTTTCCTCGTCAATGCGGATGGGATGCCCGATGTCCTCGCCGGTTCGCGCCACGTCCTCCGCGTTGCTCAGGTCCTGCCCCACGATCAAAAACCCGCCCGGGCGGGTGATCCGCGCCGCCTGCCACAAGCACTGCACGCTGTCGCGCACGTGGTCCAGCACGTTGATCAGTACGACCAGATCGAAATCCTCCGACGCAAACACGCACTCTTCGATGGCGTGGTCGTCCACGCGCACTGCGCCCTGTCGCCACGCCTGCGCCAGCCACTGCTCTTCGAATTTCAGGTACTCGGCCATCAGCGGATCGCTGCACCACGCTTCTCCCACTTGCCGCCCCGGTAGGATCAGCCGCAAATTCGTGTACGGCCCGCATCCCAGCTCGGCGACCCTGGCCAACTGCAACGGGATGGCGCGGTAGTTCTCAAACTTTTCCGCCCACCAGTGGTTCCAGTCGTCGCCCGGCGCGGCCTTCGGCCAGCCCAGCGCGCGCTTCACCAGGCGCTTCGCACGCGCCGCCAGCGACGCCGCCACCGGGTTCTGCGACCTCCAGAACGCCGCCTCCCACTCCTGTGCCTGCCTCCAGCGTTCTTCGCTCACGGCCAGCGGCAATGGCTTAGTCGCGTTGACTTCGGACATTACGCGCAGCTCCGTTCTCCCATCTTCGAACGCTCCCACCTTCACACCTTCATGTGTACGGCCTCAATTGTTTCCACACCGTCCCGCAAAACCGCTCCCACGTGTACTGCGTCTCCACCAGTTCGCGGTTTTTGCGGCTCACCGCGACGAGTTGCTCCTCCGGCGCTTCCTGCATTTCGCGCAGCTTGCGCTCATTCGCGTCCACGTCCGTCGTGCTCAACTCGACGATCGTCGGCATTTTGTAGTAGCCCGACTGCGGCGTGCACGCCACCGGAAATCCCCACGCCATGGCCTCCAGGATCGTCGCCGGGTTCGCGTCCGAGACCGACGTGTTCACAAAGATGTCGAACTTCTCCGCCAGTGCGGAGATGAACTCTCGGTCCAACCGGCGGTACGTGGCGATCCGCGGCACCTCCGCGATTTCCGGGCCGCCGCCCACCCAGCCTCGCGGAAATTCCTTCAGCCGCCCCAGCGTCGCGCTCAGCACCTCGCTGCCTTTTTCCGGACGGTTGTTCCCGATGTAGAGATACCCGCGCTGCCCCGCCGGATTGAACCTCCTCTTCACCAGCGGGTACTCTTCCGCGTCCACGGCCAGGTCCAGTCGCACAAACTTTTTCTTCCACGGCGCGAAATGCGATTGCCCCAGCGTGTCGTGCCAGTAGGGCCCGGTGATGCCGAACACCACATCCGCCTGCTCCACCAGCGGCAGCGTGAACGCGCTGATCTCCGGCATGCCGTGATGGATGGGGAACATCAGCGCGCGCAACCGGCACCGCACACCGCGACGCAGCGTCTGTTGCACCAGCGTATCCGGGTCAGCATGCGGATGCCCGATTAGGATGTCGTCTTCGCCGAGTTCGATCGCGCCCGTTTCCCGCCAGTCATAGACGCGCACCCGGCCTCGCGCGCGCAGGAATCGCTCCAGGTTCACGGTGATCGAATACGGCGCGGGCATCGGCCCGTTCTCGCCTGTCGCGCCACGCAGCTTCTCGCCCGCGCTGCGCGCCCATCTCCACCAGGCCGGCGCACCAGCCCCAGCCTGCGCCTCCGCTCCCGGCTTCACGTACACGAAATGAATCGTGCCCATGACGTTCTGTGGGTCGCGGCTTTAGCCACGACATGGATCGGCTGCGCGTAGCGGGCGCCGCTCTGCCAAAGGCTATTGCGGAGGCCCGTCTTAGAGGGTCGCAGCAACATTCTTAGGCGCGCTCTGCCTCACGCACCCACACTGCAAATCCCACCGACTCCGGTGCGGTGGCCCGCGCCTCCATCCGCCATTCCGACGACGCCTCCATGCGTGGCCGCAGCAGCGCCATCTTCTCGTTGTCCCAATCGTGCGCCAGCAGCAGCGCGCCGCGTTTAAGATACGGCGCGAACAGCTCGAACTCTTCCACTGTCTGCTGTGCGTCCAGCGCCCCGTCCAGAAACACCGCGTCCACGCTCACCTGCTGTCGCAGTAGCTCCGGATAGACCGCGGTGCTCTTGCCGTGATGAAACTCCACGTGCGGCAGCAGATGCCGCAGGTGCCGTGCGTAGTTCTCTCTTGCCCGCGCGTGCGCCTCCGCATCTTCTTCGATCGTATGCAGCACTCCGCCGCCGTTCTCGTAGAGCGCCTGGCCGATGAAGTACGTGCTGCCGCCGCCGTACCACGTGCCCACCTCAAACACGCTTGTCGGTCTGTGTGTGCGAATCGCGCGATAAAGCAGCTTGCGGTCCGCGTACCAGAGCTGCCCGGGCACTTCCAGGCAGCCCTCGTAGAGCCAGCGCACCCGCCGCGGCACGAATTGCCGCACCATCCGCCACCGCCGCTGCTGCGCCGGCCCCAGCGCGTGGTACGACTGCACCAGTAGGCTCATCCCCTCAGCAACCGCCCGTAAAATTCCATCAACCTCCCACTCATCGCGCGAATGCTCAATTCCTTCTCTGCGCGCGCCAGCCCCGCCGCGATCAGCCGTTCGCGCAGCGACGCATCAAACACCGCGCGCCCCAAAGCCTGCCCCAGCGCTCTGGCATCGCCTTCCCGCGCGACGAGGCCCGCCTCGCCGATCACTTCGGGAATCGCCCCCGAATCGCTTCCCACCACCACTGCGCCGCAGGCCATGGCCTCTCCGATCACCCGCCCGTACTGTTCCTTCCAGTGCGGCGTGCTCAACGACGCCAGCGCCACCGCGTCGCAGCAGTTCATGTACGCGGCCAATTTTTCCGGCGCCACCGTTGGCAGCACGTGCAGGCGTCCCTTCCACTCCCGCTGCGCTGCGGCTGTTTCCAATTCCATCTGCATCGGACCCGCGCCGATGAACAGCGCGTGCACCGATGCGGGCAGTTCCTTCAGCGCCTCGAGCAGCACGCGCAACCCCTTCTCCACGACAAATCGCCCCACGTAGCCAACGATGTGCTCGCCCTGGATCCCCAACCGTTCACGCAATCCCGCGCGTTCCATCGGACGGAACTCATCCGTGTCAATCCCCCAGAAAATTCGTTCCAGGGGCTTGCGGAACCCCGCCTCGCGCATCACGGTGATACCTTCGCTGTTGGCTTCGATTCCGGCGGCCATCTGCCGCCAGAGCCAGCGCCACTTCAGCGTCGTGCGCAGGCGCCAACGGATGGGCAGGTTGTTGAAGCCATACTGCACCACCTTCGCACGCGGGCACAGCCGCCGCTTCAGCCGCACCAGTTGCGCCACGTGATTGTCCGGCGCGCCGCCCCACGTCTGGATCACTTCCGGCTGCATCTCGCGCATCACGCGCTCGAGCGCATCGCCCGCAAACCCCTCCGCGCCGTTGGCGGGGTTGCGCAGCGCCGCGGGGATCAGTCGGAAGCCGTTTACTTGCGCTCCCGCGTCAAGCCTCCGCCAGCCTGATGCCTCGTACGCCGCCTCCGTCGCGGACTTCTCCGGCGCGACGACGCTCACCTCCACGTTCGCGTGCTTAGCCAGCGCTGCCGGAATCTGCCGCGCGTGCGCCGGCTCCGCCAGCGGCGATACCACCAGAATTTTCATTATTAGCCCTGCCGAAAGGCCGGCAAAAGACGCGTGCTTCAGCCCCTCACGGTTGGTTTGATTCCCGTTCGAAGTAGGATGTCAGCGAAGACATCTTGAATTTCAAATCTGCAATTCTCTTTGCTCTTCTATCCGCGTTTATCTGCGTTCACTTGTCCTGAGCGAAGCCGAAGGATTTGCGGTTCCCGTTTTTTCTCGAACGCAAAATAATTCGTCCACACTTCCGCCGAATCCCGCACCGGCCCTCTAAACTCTCCCGTTCGCTCGTCGAACCGGTACGCCCGATACTCGTGCGCCTCCAGCATCTCGAAGATCTCTTGCGCCGTGCGCCCCGCCCCACGCAGCGGGATCTGCGACACCTCAAAGCAGATCGTTCCCACGCGCTTCTCTTCCAGCAATCGCTCCGCGCCGGCCAGTACCGCGCGCTCGAACCCTTCCACGTCCACCTTCAGAAAATCTATGCGCTCGATTCCCCGGCTCGCGCAGAACTCATCCAGCGTTGTCGCCGGCACTTCGATCGCATGGCTCTCCGCCACTGGCTTTCCATTTGCGGACGCGTACACCGGCCGCCCCAGGCTGTTCCACGCCGAATACATCGCCGGGAAGACGTTCATGATCACCGTGCCCGCGCGCTGCGTCACCGCCAGCGCCTCCAGAACCACGTTCGCGCAGCCGTTCAGCTCCAGGTTTTCCGCCAGCCGCTGCGACGATTCCGGCACCGGCTCGAACGCGTGCACTTTTCCCTGCGGTGCGCACAGCCGCGCCGCCAGCACGCTGATCTCTCCGACGTGTGCGCCCACGTCGAACACCACGTCGCCCGCCCTGATCAGCCGCTTCATCGCCGCATAGAGGGTGCGGTCGTATTCCCGCTCCAGCAGCAGCCGCGCCTGCGGCCGGTCGAACGGGTACAGCACGAACTTGAATCCCAGCGCGTCCTGCACCACCACCCGCCCGTCCCCCGCCGGCAGGAAATAATTCTTCGCCGCCGTGTTGCCTCCGCGCAGCCGCCGCGCCACTCCCTTCAACTTTTCTCTCACTCCTAATTCCATAGCTGCTCTTGGAATCTCAAATTTCAAATCTGCCATCCTTGCCTGTGAACATCACTCACTTGGCCTCTGGCAGGATGCTGAAAAATCCGGGAATGTGTCATTCTGAGGAGTCCCGACTTGTCGAGGCGACGAGGAATCTGCATTTTCCTAAGTTTTCAACAAAAGTGAATTCCTCGCGCCTAGCCCCTGATCCCTACGCAATCTCCCATCGGTGCGGCACCAGCACGCCTTTGCCTTCCCACCCCGCCGGGTACTGGCGTCCCGTGCCGAAGAAATCTCCATCCACCACGTGCAGCGGCACCGCCGCCGGCACCCAATCCTCGATTTCCTTGTTGACTTCGATGAACAGAGTCAAGTTGTAGCGCCCCTGGCTGAGCGGCAGCCGCGGCACCACGCAGCGCACCGCCCCGCGCGCCGGCAGCGCGATCGCATCGCGCGAAGTCATCTCCGTCGAGCACACGAAGAAGATCTGCCCGAACAGGTCTTCCACCGCCACGCTCACGCGGCAGTTGGCCAGCGGCTGGCTCGCCTGCGATTCATAGTGCAGCACGATGGACAGAGGCTCCGCGCTCATGGCGTGTTCGATGGCGCGCCCCGCGCCGTCTTCCAGCGACACGCGCGCAAACCGCACACGCCCCAGCCCCCAGCGCTCCGTCGAGCCCAGCAGGTCATCTCCGCGCCGCGCCTGCATGCTCTCCAGATAGGCCCGCGCCGTTTCCGCCGCTGTGCCGGCCATCACCACGCGCCCCCGTTCCAGCAGGTAGGCGCGCGTGCACAGGTTCAGGATCGCGCTCATGTTGTGACTTACGAACACCACCGTGCGCCCCGCGTGCTTCACCTCGCCCATTTTCCCCAGGCATTTTTTCTGGAACGCCGCGTCGCCCACCGCCAGCACTTCATCCACCAGCAGGATTTCCGGCTCCAGGTGCGCCGCCACGGCAAACGCCAGCCGCACGTACATTCCGCTCGAGTAGTGCTTCATCGGCGTGTCCAGGAACTTCTCCACTTCGGAGAAGGCAACGATCTCCTCAAACTTGCGCTCGATTTCCGCCTTGCGCATCCCCAGGATCGCGCCGTTCAGGTAGATGTTTTCGCGCCCGGTCAGCTCTGGATGAAATCCCGTGCCCACTTCCAACAGGCTGCCGATGTGCCCGTGGATTTCCGCGCGTCCCGCCGTCGGCTTGGTGATGCGCGAGAGGATTTTCAGCAGCGTGGTTTTCCCCGCGCCGTTCCGCCCGATCAACCCCACCGCCTCGCCATGCTGGATCTCCAGACTTACGCCGTCCACCGCCCAGATGAATTCGCCGTTGGAAGGTTGGCATGTTGGAAGGTTGGAAGGTTCCTGAAAACCCGCGCTGATGTTCCTGCCGGCAAAGCGCTTCCGCAGGGCGCGCAGTGGTGCGTACAGGTTCTCCGTTAGCACGTCCCGCAGGGCCATGTAGTTTTCCCGCTGGCCGATACGGTAACGCTTGGAGAGTCCTTCAACTTGAATAGCGATCTCAGGCATGACACGCTGAAAAGGCGAAAGGTCAGAAGGTGTAAAAGTTGGTTTCCCCCGGCAACTTGGCCGCGACCTAGGCTCCCCGCCCTTTCTGGCCTGTCGCTCCGGCAGGTTGCGCCTTGATCCGTGCCTTAAGGTACGACATGAAGCGGCTAATCTGCCCGCTGCACAGCTCGCAGCCCTTCAGCAATCTCTCAAACTTGGTAGGCGCGATGTGTCCGGCGTCCCGCGCAACATATGCCTGGGCACGCAATTCTCCCACCGAGCCCTTGGCCTAGGAATTCAATGAACATGGTCGGTGTCCGGCTTTCAAAACCTTCGGCAATGTTGGACATGATGGAGACCGCAGAACGTCGCATCTGGTCGCGCGGACCGCAGTCGCGTGCCAAGCTGCCCTTGGACGACAGTTCGTAAACATATCGGGTGAGCTTTTGCGCAGTCTGCCAGGCGTCAATTTCCTCGAACCTCTTAATCGTGCTCACGGTGCTTAACCTTCCAACCTTACAACCTTCCAACTTTCAAACCACGTCCGCTATCGTCCCTTCCATCCGCCGGAAATAGAGCGCTCCCCCGATGAGCATCAGCAGAACTGCGCCTGCGGAAACAAACAGAAGCGTCCCGGGCGGCTCGCCCCGGCCAAGAACCGCCCACCGAAATCCTTCAATCACACCGGCCATCGGATTCAGCCCGTATAGCCACCGCCAGCGTTCCGGCACCAGCGTGCTCGGATAAACCACCGGCGAAGCGAACATCCAGAACTGCACCAGGAAGGGCACCACGTAGCGCACGTCGCGGTACATCGCGTTCAGCGCGGCCAGCCACAGCCCTGCGCCCAGCGCCGTCAGAATCGCCAGCAGCAGGAACGCCGGCACCAGCAGCGTCGCCGCCGTCGGCGCGATCCCGTAGTAGAACATCATCCCCACCAGCAGCACGAAGGCGATGGCGAAATCCACCAGCCCGGAAATCACCGACGCCAGTGGCAGCAGCACCCGCGGGAAATAAACTTTCGTGATCAGTCTCTGATGTTCCACCATGCTGTTCGTCGCCCCGGTCAGCGCCCCGGCGAAATACGTCCAGGGCAGCAGCGCACTGTAGAAAAACACGGGATAGGGAATGTCGCCCGGCGGGAGCTTGGCCAGCACGCCGAAGAACAGGCTGAACACCACCATCGTCGCAAACGGTTGCAGCACGGCCCAGCCGATGCCGATCACCGTCTGCTTGTAGCGCAACTTGATTTCCCGCCACACCAGGAAGTACAGCAGCTCGCGGTATTCCCACATCTCGGCGAAATTAAGTTCCCGCCACCCCCGCGGCGGCTCAATCACCGTCCGCGGCACCACGGCGCCAATCCTGTCTGCCTGTGCAACGCTTGTCGAAGGCATGCGCTCGTCTGTATTGATGGCGTTCATCTCATTGCTTTGACGTTCTCACGTCCTCAACGTTCCGTGTGTCGGCCCTGCTGCCGAATTCCCACCGCGCACCGCGCACGCCCTTAACATTCCAATTGGCTCCGTTGACATCCTCGGCGCAGCCGGATGTGGAGTGCGGCGTCCCGAAGCTTCGGGACGCCGCTTTGCTTGGCGCGCAGCTTGCTTCGTGTGCTCCGTTCTTGACAGTGCCTCAGCGAC
>Ga0073934_10001098_pt1 | contig 68790 bp, 67 predicted proteins | sample LarsenN4metaG_FD_76834 | JGI IMG/M metagenome (GOLD analysis project Ga0073934, IMG submission 76834) | Hot spring sediment bacterial and archeal communities from British Columbia, Canada, to study Microbial Dark Matter (Phase II) - Larsen... ... | reverse complement strand
GGACATGCTGCCGAACGATTTGAGGGGCGTTGGCGGCCGCCAACGCGCCTTTGTGCGGCTCTTTTCGGCGCCCTTGAGGCCTTGGTGATCGCCATCGTCATGACTTGTTCAGACCTTCCCTAATCAGTTTCTCAGCTGCCGGGCCTCTCAGCGCCCTCGAGGGCGGGCTCGGCGCCCTCGTGCCGCTTCTGACCGATCCGGCGGGCGCGGCGGGCGTCGCGCATGCGGGCGACCAGGCGCAGCAGCACCGGCAGCACCGCGAGCGCGGCGATCAGGCTGGTCACCATCCCGAGCGTCAGCAGCAGGCCGAGACCGAAGACGCCCCGGTGGTGGGCGATCATCAGGCTGCCGAAGCCGACGATCGTGGTGAGCCCGTTGACGAGGACGGCCATGACCGTGCTGCGCGCGACGAGCGGCCCGCCGTGGGCGCGGCCCTCCATGAAGCGCAGCACGACGTTCGACCCGAACTCCGCGGCGGCGCCGAGGATGAGCGGGATGCCGAAGACGTTGCCGAGCGTCAGCTTGAGGTCGAAGAAGTACATCAGCCCGAACGTCCACAGCAGGCCCAGCGCCAGCGGCAGCAGCGCCAGCAGCGTCTCGCGCCACCGGCGGATCGTGAGCGCCGTGATCAGGGCGACCAGGATGATCGCGTAGACGGTCCCCTGCTTGTAGGCGCGCTCCATGAGCCGGATCGCCTCGAACGTGATCACCGGCGTGCCGGTGACGTCGGGGTCGACCGAGCGCAGCTCCTGCACGAACTGCTGGGACCCCTCGCGGTCCCAGATGTTCACCGCCGGGTGGATCTGGAGCAGGAAGAGCCCGTTGTCGCTGACGAACTTGCGGCGGATCTCCTCCGGCAGGTCCTCGAGCCCGACCCGCCTCGGCGCCAGGTTGGACTGCAGCCGCTGGAAGCTCCGCACGAAGTCGCGGTAGAGCTGCTGCTGCAGGAGCGCGAGCGACGCCTCGACCACCTCGCGGTCGGTCTGGCGCAGCTTCCGGATCAGCGCGTCGGTCTCGGCCGCGAGCTTCGTCAGCCGCGTCTTCGCGTCGCCGGGCGGCGCCTCGTTGCTGGCGATGTCGATCCGCCGCCTCAGGGTCTCGAAGGCGGCGATCAGGCGGTCGACGTCCATCGGGATCGGGCGGCTGATCCGGACCGGCGCGACGATCGGCGCGAAGTCCGAGATGATCTTCCGCTTCTCGTCCTGGCGCTCGGGCAGGAGCAGCAGCGCGGAGTCCACCTCCGACACGCTCGGGAGCTGGACGAAGGCGTGCTGCTTCTCCCTCAGCTCCTCCAGCGACCGCGCGCTCGCCAGCGCCGAGAAGCCCGAGCGCCCGGCCGTGGCGAGGACGCGCTTCTCCCACGTCACGGACTCCGTGCCCTCGGCCTGGAGGTTGAGCAGGTTGTAGTCGAACTGGAGCCACCGGAGCCCGTAGAGCGACACGATCGTGATCAGCACGGCCAGCGCCAGCACGATCTTCGGGTGCGCGGCGACCGTCTCGAGGAAGGGCACCCGCACGCGCTCCAGCTCGATCGCGCGCGGGACCCGCGGCGCCTGGGCCGCGCGGCGGCCGTCGGCGAGCACGAGCGTGGCCGGAAAGACCGTCATCATGCCGAGCCAGGCGAGCAGGATCGCGCTGCCGGCGATGAGGCCCAGCTCCTGCAGCCCGGGGAAGTCCGTCAGCACGAGCACGTAGAACGTCCCCGCCGCGGTGACCGCGCCCAGCAGCGTCCCCGGCCCGCTGCGGGCGGCCGTCACCTCGATCGCCTCGCGCACGTCCCGCCCGAGGAAGCGCTCCTCGTCGTAGCGGAACAGCAGGTAGATGCCGTAGTCGATCCCGATCCCGATCACGATCGAGATGAACATCACGGAGAAGAGCGACAGGTGGCCGACGGTCAGGGTGGCGAGCCCGATCGACCAGCACAGCGTCACGGCCAGCACGATCAGCATGATCAGCGGCTGGCCCAGGCGGAGGAAGGCGAGCACGAGCAGCCCCAGCGTCAGCGCGAAGGCGATGACCGTGGCCTTCTGGCTGTCGCCGAGGGCCGCCGTCATCTCGTCGCTCGACAGCGCCGGCTTGCCGGTGACGCCGACGCTGACGTGCGGGAAGGCCTCCCGGAGGTCGGCGATGACCGCGCGGGTCTCCTCGATCGCGCGGCGCTCGCCGGCGAAGCCGCGCCGCTCGCTGTCGGGCTCGGCGAGGATGAAGAGCAGGCGCTGGTCGTCGGAGAGGAAGTAGCCGGCGCTGCTCTCGTCCACGCCGGCGTCGGCGGAGAAGAGGCTGCCCCACGGCGACCGGTACGGCGTGGGGCGGTCGAGCCGGGCGGAGACCTGACCGACGAGGTCCTCGATGAACTTCAGGTCGTTGCCGCCCTTGCTCTGATCGAGCCCCAGGTCGAAGAACCCGGTGACGAAGGCGCTCGCGATCTCCGTGGCGAGGCCCTCCACGAGCTGGTCGAGCGTCGGCCGCGCCGCGAACGCCTCCATGAACGTCTGGTAGTCGAAGATCCGGTCGCGGATCTCCTCGAGCTTCTCCTCGGAGAGGTAGAGGAGGGCCCGCCCCTCGAACTGCTTGGGGTCGATGCGGAAGGCCACCCGCCCGAGGGGCGCGTTGCGCGCCCGCAGCTCGCGCACGAGCCGCGTCGCGTAGACCTTCGCCTCGGGCAGCGAGCGCGCCTCGACGACGATGACGAGGTCGTCCAGCTCGCCGAAGCTCCTGTCGTACTCCACGTACCGCTGGATGTACGGCTCGTTCTGCGGGAGCAGGGCGCGGTTCGAGGTGGCGAAGGCGAGGTTCTCGAGGGCGTACCAGACGGAGAGCCCCGCCAGGAGGACGGCGAGCGTCACCGTGAGCAGCGGCCACGCGCACGCGACGCGGACCAGGCGGCGCAGGAGGCGGCCGACCGCCGACACCGTCAACGGCGGGTCGTCCCTATTCTTCGCCCCTGATGAAGCGCTCCAGCCGCTCGTGGGCGACGTCGTCGGCCCACTGCTCGGGAGGCGACTTCATCAGGTACGCGGAGGGCGCCGCCAGCGCGCCCTTCAGCCCCCGGTCCAGCGCGATGCGGCAGCAGCGGATCGCGTCGATGACGACGCCGGCGGAGTTCGGCGAGTCCCACACCTCGAGCTTCAGCTCCACGTTGATCGGCTGGTCGCCGAAGCCCCGGCCCTCGAGCCGGATGTGCGCCCACTTGCGGTCCTCGAGCCACGGCACGTAGTCGCTGGGACCGATGTGGACGGCCTCGGCGGGCAGCTCGTGCGCCAGCTGGGAGCGGACGGCGTCCGTCTTCGAGACCTTCTTCGACGCGAGCCGCTCGCGCTCCAGCATGTTGTAGAAGTCCGTGTTGCCGCCGAAGTTCAGCTGGCTCGTCCGCTCGAGCCGCACGCCCCGCTCCATGAAGAGCCGGGCGAGGACGCGGTGGACGATCGTCGCCCCCAGCTGCGACTTGACGTCGTCGCCGACGACCGGCAGCCCGCGCTCCTCGAACCGCCGCCGCCAGTACGCCTCGCGGGCGATGAAGACGGGAATGCAGTTGACGAACGCGCAGCCGGCGTCGAGGACCTGCTCGACGTACCACTTGGTCGCCATCTCGCTGCCCACGGGCAGGAAGTTCACGACCACGTGGGTCCCCGTCTCGCGGAGGATGCCGGCGATGTCCGCCGTCGAGCCCGGCGCCTTCCGGATCACCTGGGACAGGTACGCGCCGAGGCCGTCGTGCGTCATGCCGCGGTGGACGGGGACGCCGAGCGGCGGCACGTCCGCGAAGCGGACGGTGTTGTTGGGCGCCTCGAAGATCGCCTCGCCGAGGTCGCGGCCCACCTTGCGCTCGTCGATGTCGAAGGCGGCGGAGAACTCGATGTCGCCCACGTGGTAGCCGCCGAGCCGCGGATGCATGAGGCCGGGGACGAAGCCGTCGTCGGGAGCGCTGCGATAGTGATGGACGCCCTGGACGAGCGCCGACGCGCAGTTGCCGACGCCGATGATGGCGACGCGAACCGACGGCAACGGTGCCCTCCCTGGCACGCTCCGCTTCCGCCCGGACGGACGCCGGACGGCGCGAGTGGGGGTTGACGACGCGGCCAGTGTAACATAACATACGGCGCATGCGCGAAGACCGGACCGTCGCGGATGCCGTGGAGACCGAGGTCGCGGCCGCCGTGCGCGCGCTCGACGTGGCGGGGGCGCGGGCGCGATACCGCGACCAGAACCAGTTCGTCTACTTCGAGCGCTGGCTGCCGCCGTCGCTCGTCGCGGCGCTGGTCGCGGACGTCGAGCGCGTGCGCCCCGCGATCCACCGGAACCACATCCCGCGCCACAAGAAGGGCGGCAGCGTGAGCGCCTACACGCTGCGCGAGCAGGCGCCCGCGATCACCGCCCTCTACCGGTCGGAGGCGTTCCTCGGGCTGGTGCGCGCGATCACCGGAGCGCCGGTCCAGCGCTGTCCGGACGGCGACCCGCACGCCTGCGCCCTCTACTTCTACACGGAGCCCGGGGACCACATCGGCTTCCACTTCGACACCTCGTACTACAAGGGCGCGCGCTACACGGTGCTGGTGGGGCTGATCGAGCGGTCGTCGAGCCGGCTCGTCGCCCAGCCGTTCAAGAACGTGCCGGGCCGGGAGGCGGTGGAGGTCGCGCTGGCGACGGAGCCGGGCACGGTGGTGCTCTTCAACGGCGACACGCTCTGGCACAAGATCACGCCGCTCGGGGAGGGCGAGGAGCGCGTGAGCCTCACGCTCGAGTACGTCACCGACCCCGGGATGACGCCGCTCAGGCGGTTCATCTCGAACATGAAGGATTCGGTGGCCTACTTCGGGTTCCGCTCGGTGTTCGGCGGCGGCCGTCCCGTCACGTCGGGGCGCTGAACCTCCTCGGTCGCTCGCGGGCGGGCCGGGGGCGCCAGTGCGCCCCGCGCTCCGCGAGTCGCGTCGCGTCCCGTGGGAGCGACCGGCGCTCGCCTCCGCCGGCGCCCCAACGTACGAGTCGAATAGCCGATCGCGCGCTCGCTCGTCCGTCGCTCGCGCACGCGATCGATTGTCGGGGGGCCGGATGGCCCCCCGATTCTCCCGACGGCTCGCCCCGCGGTGGGTGCCCCACGTCCCACCGGCCGCGCCATGTCGCGCTGGCGTTCGCCGATGAGCCGGGGCGCCCTGCTACCTCCGCCGCGTCACCGCGTAGACGAGGCGGGCGAGCCAGAAGCCGTGGCAGCCGGCGGCGACGAAGACCATCAGCGGCGTGAGGGCGGCGGGCCAGAGCGCGAGCGCCGCGACGAACAGCAGCAGCATCGCGTAGAAGCCGTCCCGGTTGCTGAGCGCCTCGATGGCGGTCCCCACGCCGCGCCCGGCGAGGGCCGGCGAGCCCGTCGTGACGACCGCGCTGCCCACGACGCCGGCGGCGGCGACGGCGCCGGCGAGCGCGCCCCAGCCGCCCGAGAGCCGCTGGGCGACGAGCCCCAGGGCCAGCACCAGCGCGGCGTGGATCGTGGTGTCGACGACGACGTCGAGCCGGCCGCCCGCCGGCGACTCGGTGAGCGTGACGCGCGCGACCTCGCCGTCGGCGTGATCCAGGACGACGGCGGCGGCGTAGAGCGCCAGGCCGGCGAGCGCGGTCGCCGGCGTGCCGAGCCAGAAGGCGGCGACGGCCGCCAGGCCCACGACCAGGCTCGCGAGCGTGACCGCGTTCGGACCGATGCCGGCCGCCACCGCGAGCCGGCTCAGCGGGCGCGACAGCCGGCGGTGGAAGACGCGGTCGAGCCGCGTGTCGATCGCGCTGCCGAGCGACGCCCAGAGCCTCCGCTCGGCTTCGGCGACGTCGCCGGGGCCGCCCACGCGGACGAACCAGCCGCCGACGACCGGGACCGCCGCCTCGTCCTTCAGCGCGACCTGGAGGGCGTCGCCCACCGGCCGGCCCTCGATGATGCCCTCCCACAGCGGCCCGACGACGGACGGGCCGACGCTGGCCACCGGCGCGCCGCGCCCCTCGGCGGCGGCGAGGGTCGCGGGCGCGCCGGCGGCGAGCAGCGGGGCCAGCGCCCCCGGGGGCATGACCCCGCAGACGGGGACGAGCACGAGCGGCCGGTCGGGAGGGGGAGCGGCGGCCTCGACCCACGCGACCGCGGCGCGCACCGACGGCCGGCGGGCGATCGCCGCCTCCAGCCGGGGCTCGCGCAGGACGGCGGGGACGAACACGCGCCGGCACCCGGCGCGCACGGCGGCGACCAGCGCCCGGAGCGCCAGCGGGCGCGCGGCCACGACGGAGCGCGCCACGCGGGCGTCGTCGGGGCCGGCGAGATAGAGCGCGGCGTCGGTGATCACTCGCCGTCGAGCTGGACGACGCGGGGCAGGACGTCGTCCCGGGCGCGGCGCAGGTCCTCCACGAAGTCGATCTCGGTCCACGGCAACCCGGTGACGTCGGCCCAGCCGACGTGGTGCTCCTGCACCAGGAGGTGCAGCGCGTCCTCGTACTCGTTCATCCCGTCGCCGTCGGCGATGACGCGCTCGAGCAGGCGGACGAGTTGCGGGCCGGCCTCGGCGCCGCACTTGAAGAAGCCGACGCCCTCGCCCACCTGCTCCCACGCCTCGGGGACGACCTTCTTGCCCAGGGCGATCACGCGGTCGCCCCGCGTGTAGAGCTTCACCTCCTCGCCCGTGTCCGCGAAGCCGCGGTCGATCAGGAAGGCGCTCGGCGCCGGCGCCGCGAGCAGCCGGCGCAGGAACTCGCGGGGGAACAGGACGTCGGCGTCCATCACCAGCGCCGGCTCCCGGAGGGCGGCGCGCGCGGCGTGGAGCGACAGCGCGGAGCCCTTCGCGTACTGGGGGTTGTCGACGTAGCGGACGCGCATGCGCCCCACCCGCGTGCCGGCGGCCGCGCGCACCTGGTCGGCGCAGTGGCCGACGACGAGGATCGTCTCGGCGATGCCGGCCGCCTCCAGCGCCGCGAGCATCCGGCCGAGCAGCGTGCGCTCTCCCACCGGCAGCAGCGCCTTGTGGGTCCGGTCGGTGAGGGGCGCCAGGCGGCGCGCGACGCCCGCGGCGAGGACGACGGCGTTCACGACGCCAGCGCGCTCTGCCGGAAACGATCGCGGATCGCGTGCGGCGTGTGCGGGATGCGCGGCACGTCGGCCTCATCCCGGGTGACCTTGACCAGCAGGAAGTGGGGACCGTCCGAGCGCAGCATGGCGCCGAGGGCGGCCGCGACGTCGTCGGCGGCGGCGACGGCGGCGACGGTCCGGTAGCCCGCCGCGGCCGCCACGCGGTCCAGCCGGACGGCGGCCGACGCCGACCGCTGGTTGCCCGTCGAGCCGTACGCCTCGTTGTCGAAGACGCAGTGGACGAGGTTCGCCGGCGCCAGCGCGGCGATGTTGGCGACGGCGCCGAGGTTCATCAGCACGTTGCCGTCCCCGTCGAGGACGACCGTGCGGCGGCCGGGGCGCGCCAGCGCGAGCCCCAGGCCGATCGACGAGGCGAGCCCCATCGAGCCGATCATGTAGAAGTTCTGCGGCCGGTCGGCCACCGCGCACGCCTCGCGCGAGGGGTAGCCGTTGGCGGCCACCACCAGCGCGTCGCCCACCTCCTTCATGGCGGCCGCGAGGGCCGCGTAGCGCGAGAGGCGAGGCTCGAGCGGCCCGCGCGCGGCGGGCGCGGCCGGCGCCGCCGCGGGGACGGCGGACCTCGCGAGCTCCTCGCCGTGAGCCGGCTCGTCGTCGAAGAGGCGCGGGGGCACGAGCAGCGCGACCGGCTGCATCCGGGCGTCCATCGCCTCCCGCGCCCAGCGCACGTCGCGCTCCGCCGACTCCGCCGACAGCACGCGGTGGGGGATGCCGAGCAGCCCGAGCAGCGGCTCGGTGATGGCGCCGGTGAGGATGTGCTCCGGGGCGTCCTTGCCGCCGTGGCCGCGCCACGTCACGACCAGCAGCGCCGGCAGCCCGTACATCAGCGAGAACGACGCCAGCGCGTTGAGGCTCGTGCCGAGCCCCGAGTTCTGCATCAGCACGACGGGCCGGCGCCCGCCGAGCCACGCGCCGCCGGCGAGGCCCACCGCGACGTCCTCCCGCACGGTCTCGACGTAGGGGAGCCGCGGATGGCGCTCGAGCGCGGCGATGAGCCCCTCGATGAGCGAGCAGGGGACGCCGGCGAAGACGTCGAAGCCCTCGCGCTCCAGGAGCGCGGCGAACGCGGCGCCGGTCACCGGGACCTGATCTCCGCCCAGGCGCGCTGGTAGTCCTCGAAGGTGTCGATGTCCAGCCAGCCCTTCCACGTGCTCACGCACGCCACCGGGTGGCCGGCGTCGACCAGCGCCTGGAGGAGGTCGGTGAACGCCGCGCGGCGGGCGTCGTCGGCCTCGTGGAACGGCCCCGGGCCGCCGGCGAGCGCGCGCGACCACGTCTCGCGCACCAGCTCGGTGCCGCGCGCCGAGAACAGCGCGAGGCCGACGAACTCGCCGGTGGCCGCCTCCGGCGACACGCGCTGGCCGATGCGCACGAGCGCGTCGCGGTGGTCGTCGGCGAGCGAGCGGCGCCCCGGCCGCGGCGGGTCGGCGGTGACCACGAGGTCGAAGGGCTTGGTGGCCGGCAGCATCGCGTCGCGCTGGTCCACCCACGCGCGGTCCACGGCGATGACGGCGTCGCCCTCGGCCCGCAGGAGCTTCTCGAGCACCGACCGCTCGAACAGGATGTCGGAGTAGAGGAACAGGACCCGCCCGTGGAGCTCGGGCTCCGCGGCGAACAGCGACGCCAGCTCGCCGGTCTCGTCGTACGCGTCGTTGTCGTAGAACCGGACGCCGGCCGCCGTCACGGTCTCCTTGCGGTAGCCGCGGACCACGGCGATCTCCTGGATGCCGCACGCGCGGAGCGTCTCGATCTGGCGCTCGAGCAGCGTCCGCCCCTTGATGTCGAGCATGCACGCGGGGCGGTCCTGGGTGAGGGGCAGCAGCGACTTCCCGGCGCCGGCGGCGATGATGACGGCGCGGACGTCGGAGGCGCCGCGCGGCAGGAACTCGTTCTCGATCCGCTTGAACTCCTCGACGCCCACGTGCCGGTAGATCTCCTCGAGCGGCACGATGTGCGGCGCGAGCGCGTCGAGCCGGCGCTCGCGCGCCAGCACGGCGAGGGTCTCCTGGACGCCGCGCACGGCGCCGCGGAGCACCTGGTTGGCCCAGATCACGAGCTTGACGCCGGCCCCCTCCAGCTCCTCCCACGTCACCGACGGGTAGAGCGTCGGCACGACGACGATCGGCGCGCGACCGTCCCAGCGGCGCATGAACTCGAGGATCTCCGCCGCCGTCGGGGCCTTGGAGTGCATCAGGATCATGTCGGCGCCGGCCTCGGCGTAGGCGTGGGCGCGGCGGAGCGCCTCGGCCATGCCCCAGCCCGCGATGAGCGCCTCGGTGCGGGCGATGACGACCGTCGCGGGGTCGCGCTGCGCCCGCTTGGCCGCCCGGATCTTGCCCGCGTGCTCCTCGATCGTCGCCAGCTCCCGCCGCATGCCGGGGTAGAGGCTGCACTTCTTGGGGAAGACGTTGTCCTCGATGCAGAGCCCGGCGATGCCGGCCCGCTCGTACTCCTCCACCGTCCGGACCAGGTTGACGGCGTTGCCGTAGCCGTTGTCGCAGTCGGCGATGACGGGGATGCCGACGGCGCGGTCGATGTGGCGGGCGGCGTCGAGCGTCTCCGTCATCGTGAGGAGGTTCACGTCGGGCATCGCCCGGTGGGCGGCGGAGACCGTGAAGCTCGACGACCACACGACCGGGAAGCCGGCGGCCTCGATCAGCCGGGCGCTGAGGGCGTCGTGGGCGCCGACGGCGGCGACCAGGCCGGGGCGGGCCAGCAGCTCGCGGAGGGCGCGCGCCTTGCTCACGTGCGCCTCCGGTCCTGGTCGTCGAACTCCTCCTGCTTGCTCTTCATCTTCTTCACCAGCTCCTTGTACGACGCGGTCTGGATGATCTTGTTGAACTGCGTCCGGTAGTTGGCCACCAGGCTGACGCCCTCGATGATCACGTCGTACACGAGCCAGCGCTCGCCCTTCCGGAGCATCCGGTAGTCGACGGGGATCTCCGTTCCCTGCTTGGTGAGGATCCGCGTCTTCACGATCGCGGTCTCGCCCTCGATCGTGTCGCCGATGTAGGTGACGCGCTCGCCGTTGTAGAGCTCGATCTTGGAGATGTACGAGCGCTCGAGGAGGTCCGAGAAGAGCTGGACGAACTCCTCGCGCTCCGCCGGCGTGCGCGCCTGCCAGTGGCGGCCGAGCGACCGCTTGGCCGTCTCGCCGAAGTCGAAGATCTCGTCGGCGATCTTCCGGACGGCCTGCCGCCGCTCCTTGGCCCGCCCGTCCTTCTTCAGCTCGGGATCCTCGAGCAGCTTCACCACGCGGTCCACCTGCGTGCGGAGCTGCTCGGTCGGCGCTCCGGCCGCCGCCTCGCCGGCCAGGGCGAGCGGCGCCAGCGCCGCCGCGACCAGGAACGTCAGCACGCCTCTCCACCACCTCATCGCACGACCTCCGCTGGCTCCGGGCTAGACCTTCCCGAAGACGTATTTCGAGATCAGCTCCTCGAGGTCCACCGGGGCCTCGACCTCCCGGATGCGGCCGTTGGGCGGGATCAGCTTCTCGGACGCGCCGGGGCTGAGCCGGATGAACTTCTCCCCGATGAGCCCCTTGGTCTTGATCGACGCGATGGAATCCTCCTGGAGCTGCACGCCGGAGTTGATCCTGAGGACGACGCGCGCCTGGTAGTCGGCCAGGCCGATGGACTCCACGCGACCCACCTCGACGCCCGCGATCTCGACGCTCGCTCCGACACGGAGGCCGCCGACCGATGGAAACTCGGCGGTGACGGGGTACCCGCCGCCCGTGAGGAACGTGACCCTCCCGAGTTTAATGGAAAGGTACCCCAATGCCAACACACCGAGAACGACGAAGATCCCCACGGCGATGTTCACCTTCGACCGCTCCATCGATCCGCCGCCCTCCCCGGCCGCCGTCCGGGCCCGCCTCCGCCCGGCGGCCGGCCGCCCTCCTTCTAGATGGTACGTTCGTCCACCTCGCCGCGGATGAACTGGCGCACGACCGGGTTGGCCGACGCCTGGATCGCCGCCGGTGGTCCGACCTCGACGATGCGCCCCTCGTGGAGCATCGCCACCGTGTCCGCGATCTCGAAGATCTCCGGGATCTCGTGGCTCACCATGACCGCGGTGAAGTGCAGCCGCCGGTGCAGGGCGAGGATCAGCCGGTGGATGCTGTTGACCAGGATCGGGTCCAGCCCCGTCGTCGGCTCGTCGAAGAAGACGATCTGCGGCTCGGTGACCAGCGCGCGGGCGATGGCCACGCGCTTGCGCATGCCCCCCGAGACCTCCTCCGGGTACTTGGACCCCACGCCCGCCAGGCCCACCTGCGCCAGCGCCTCGTCCACCCGGCGGGCGATCTCGGCGCGCCGCAGCCGCGTCTTCTCCCGCAGCGGGAAGGCCACGTTCTCCCCGCACGTCATCGAGTCGAAGAGGGCGCCGCCCTGGAAGACCACGCCGTAGCGGCTGCGCACCTCGTCGACGGCCCGGCCGGAGATCTCCGTCAGGCTCACGCCGTCGACGACGACGCGGCCCCGATCCGGCCGGATCAGCCCGAGGAGGTGCTTGAGGAACACCGACTTGCCGCCCCCGCTGCGCCCGATGATGACGGTGATCGATCCGTCCGGCACCTCGAGGTCGACGCCGCGGAGGACGCGCTGGCCCCGGAACGACTTGTGGAGCCCCTGCACCTCGATCATCGCGCGGCCGTCACGGCAGCACCGAGCCCATGAAGTAGTCCCAGAGCAGCACGAGCACCGACGACAGCACGACGGCCTGGGTCGTCGCCCGCGCGACCCCCTCGGCGCCGCGGCCCACGTAGTAGCCCTTGTAGGTGCACACCCAGGTGACGACGGCGCCGAACGCGAGCGACTTCCAGAACCCCGTGAGGATGTCGTCCAGCTCGACGAACGTCTGCATCTCGCCGAAGTACGTGCCCTCGCTCAGCCCCAGGAGGTGCACGCCCACGAGGTAGCCGCCCATGATGCCGACGACGTCGAAGATCGCCGTCATCAGGGGGAACGTCAGGATCCCGGCGAGGATCGACGGCGTCACCAGGTAGCGGAAGGGGTTCAGGGCCATCACCGTGAGCGCGTCGATCTGCTCGGTGATCCGCATGATCCCGATCTCGGCCGTCAGCGCCGACCCGGCGCGCCCCGTCACCATGAGCGCGGCGAGCACGGGGCCCAGCTCGCGGATCAGCGCCAGCGCCACCGCCGGGCCGAGGAAGGCCTCGGACCCGAAGCGCGTGAGCGTCAGGTAGAGCTGGAGGCCGAGCACCATCCCCGTGAAGGCCCCGGTCAGCAGGATGATGATCAGCGAGCGGTAGCCGATGTAGTGGACGCGATCGACGAAGGCCCGCAGCTTGAACGGCGGCGTGACGATCGTGACGAGGGCCAGCGCGAAGAAGGCTCCGAATCGCCCCAGGGATTCGAGGCCGCCGAGCACCTTCTCGCCCAGCGCCTCGAAGGGCCGCAGCACGGCGGCCGGGACGTCAGCCATTCAGGGCGCGGCGATAGACCCCCAGCGCCCACAGGGGAAAGTACTGCGCGTAGAGGTGGTACTTGAGCATGAAGACGCGCGGGAAGCCGGTGCCGTTCCAGTACGGGTCGGTCCAGGACCCGTCGGCACGCTGCGCGTCGAGCAGCCACTGCACGCCCCGCTCCACCGCCGGGGTGCGCGCGCGGCCGACGGCCAGCAGCGCGAGCAGCGCCCACGCGGTCTGGCTCGGGATCGACGGGCCGACGCCGGCGAGCTCCGGCCGGTCGTAGCTCTCGCACGTCTCGCCCCAGCCGCCGTCGGGGTTCTGCCGGCGCTCGAGCCAGCGCACCGCGCGCTGGACGTACTCGTGGCGCAGGTCCTCGCCGATGGCGGCGAGCCCGCGCAGCACCGACCACGTCCCGTAGATGTAGTTGACGCCCCAGCGACCGAACCAGGGGCCGTCGTGGCGCTGGGTGTGCCGGATGAACGTCAGCGCGCGCCTCGCGGGCTCGAAGTCGGGCCGGTAGCCGCACGTGCCGAGCAGCTCGAGGCCGCGGCCCGTGAGGTCCTCGGTGGAGGGGTCGAGCAGCGCGCCGTGGTCGGCGAACGGGATGTTGTTCAGGTAGAGGCGGTTGTTGTCGGCGTCGAAGGACGCCCAGCCGCCGTCCTCGCCCTGCATGCCCAGGAACCAGCCGAGCCCGCGCTCCTTCGCCAGGCGCATGCGGTCGGGGTCGACGCCCTTGACCTTGTCCAGGGCCATCAGCACGACCGCGGTGTCGTCCAGGTCGGGGTAGTAGGGGTTGTCGTACTGGAAGGCCCAGCCGCCCGGGCGGACGTACGGCCGCTTCACCTGCCAGTCGCCGGCGACGAGGATCTGGCGGTCGAGCAGCCACTCGGTCGCCCGCCGGATCGCCGGGTCGTCCGGCGGCACGCCGCTGTCGATCAGGGCGTGGAGGGCCAGCCCCGTGTCCCAGACTGGCGACACGCAGGGCTGGTAGTGGACCTCCTCGGCGTCCTCGACGGCCAGCGCCTCGATCTCCTTGAGCTGCCCGAGCACCAGCGGGTGGTCGTCCGGGTAGCCGAGAAGCCGCATCGCGACGATCGAGTACGCCATCGCGGGATAGATGCCGCCGAGTCCGCCGGGCAGCGCGAGCCGCTCCTCGAGCCACCGGCGGGCCGCCTCGGTCGCCGGCTTCCTGAGCGGCCGGGGCGAGAACCGCTCCCAGATCTTCAGCCCGTCGTCCACGGCGATGAAGAAGTTCTTCCAGAAGAGGTCGCGCCACGCGAACGGCCGCGGCATGCGCGGGAACCGGAGGCTCGCCTGCTCGCGCGGCACCGGCCAGAGCTCGTCGAGCGACTGCTCCGCGGGCAGCCACTTCACCGGCTTGCGGTCCATGATGACCAGCAGCGGGACGATGACCGTCCGCGACCAGTACGAGACCTCGTAGATGTTGAACAGGAAGAACGGCGGCGGCAGCAGCATGATCTCGATCGGCATCGCCGGCACGCCGTTCCAGTCGTACTCCCCGAAGAGCGCGAGCTGGATCTTCGTGAAGACGTTCGCCCGGGTCGGCCCGCCCATCTCGAGGATCCGCTCGCGCGCCCTGGCCATGGCCGGGTCGTCGACCGGCACGCCCGCCATCTTCATCGCGAAGTAGGCCTTGATCGTCGCCGACAGGTTGGTGGGGCCGCCCTCGAACAGGTCGAAGCCGCCGTCGGGACGCTGGCGCCGCCTCAGGTAGCGCACCGCCTTCTGCTCGCGCTCGCGGTTGACGCGGTCGAGGAGGTGGCAGAGCAGGAGGTACTCGGCCGTGATCGTCGTGTCGGCTTCGAGCTCGCCGACCCAGTGGCCGTCGGGGTACTGCCGTGCCAGGAGGTGGGCCTGCGCGCGTGAGATCGCTTCGTCCAGGCCGGTCACGCGGCAGATGGTAACATGCGCAAACACCGTCCGGGAAAACCATGGACCTGGTCGTCGGGACGCTCCTGCTGCGGCCATACGTGTTCGCCTTCCTGGCCGCGTACCTGGTGTCGGCTGTGCGGGACCTCGGCTGGCGCCGGACGCTCGGCTTCACGGCCGCCGTCTGGCCGACGGCCTGGCTCGCCGAGTTCTCGTCGACCCGGTGGGGCGTGCCGTTCGGGCTCTATCACTACACGGGGGAGACGCGGGGGCGGGAGCTGTTCATCGCCGACGTCCCCTTCATGGACTCGCTGTCGTTCACCTTCCTCGCCTACGCGTCGTTCTGCCTCGCCCGGGCGGCGCTGCGCGGACGGCGCCCCGCGCCGACGGCGGTGGCAGGGCTGGGCGGCCTGCTCATGATGCTGCTCGACGTCGTGATCGACCCGCTGGCCGTCCGGGGCGACCGATGGTTCCTCGGGCGCGTCTTCTACTACGCCCAGCCCGGGGTGTACTTCGGCGTGCCGCTCTCGAACTTCGCCGGGTGGTGGGTCGTCGGCGCCGCGGGGCTCGCGCTGTACCTCCACGCGGGCGGCCACCGGGCCTCCGCCACGGCGCCGGAGGGCGAGGAGACGCCGGCGGGTGCGTGGCTCGATCCGTCCCACGGCGGTCGGGTCGGGCCGGGCGTCGGGCTATACTACGCCGTGCTCGGCTTCAACCTGGCGGTGACGGCCTGGATCGGCGAGTGGCTGCTGCTCGGCGTCGGCGTCGTGCTCCACGCGCTGGTCGCTCTCGCGGTGCTCGCATCGCGTCCGGCCTCGCACGGCGCGGCCGTCGAGACGAGAGGAGTGCTGCGCGCATGAGCGTCCCGCTGTCGCAGATGTGGACCGTGGCCACGTACGTCCTCAAGCAGCGCCTCCGGGGGCGCAAGCGCTACCCGCTCGTCCTCATGCTGGAGCCGCTGTTCCGCTGCAACCTCGCGTGCGCCGGCTGCGGCAAGATCCAGTACCCCGCCCACGTCCTCCGGCGCCACCTCACCGTCGATCAGTGCCTGAAGGCCGTCGAGGAGTCCGGCGTGCCCATGGTGTCCATCCCCGGCGGCGAGCCGCTGATGTACCCGGACATCGGCCGGCTCGTGAAGGAGCTGGTGGCGCGGCGCAAGTACGTCTACCTGTGCACGAACGCCATTCTCCTCAAGCAGAAGCTCGAGGAGGGCGTCTTCGAGCCGTCCAAGTACCTGTCGTTCAGCGTCCACATGGACGGCCTGCGCGAGGAGCACGACGACGCGGTCTGCCGCGAGGGCGTGTTCGACCAGGCGGTCGCGGCCATCCGCGAGGCGGTCCGCCGCGGCTTCCGGGTGACGACCAACAGCACGATCTTCGAGGGCGCCGATCCCGAGCGCATGCGGGAGTTCTTCGACGCCATGATGGACCTGGGCGTCGAGGGCATGATGCTCTCGCCCGGCTACAGTTACTCGAAGGCCCCCGACCAGGAGCACTTCCTCCGCCGCCAGCGGGCGCACGGCCTCTTCTCGGCGATGCTCTCGAAGCCCAGTCGGCGGTGGCGCTTCAACCAGTCCCCCCTCTTCCTCCAGTTCCTCATGGGCAAGCAGGACTTCGAGTGCACGCCGTGGGGGATGCCCGCGTACAACCTGTTCGGCTGGCAGCGTCCCTGCTATCTCCTGCAGGAGGGCTACGCGAAGAGCTTCGAGGAGCTGATGGAGACCACGCGGTGGGAAGACTATGGCCGGCGCAGCGGCAACCCGCGCTGCCAGGACTGCATGGTGCACTGCGGCCACGAGCCGACCGCCGTCCATCACACCTTCAACTCGCTGCGGGGGTTCAAGGACGCCGTCGTCGCCACCGTCACCGGCCGGCTGTGATGGCGGGACGCTGAATGGGCGACTCCTCGCTCGAGGGCTGGGCCCCCATGCCGGGAGAGGGCATCACGCTGGACGAGATCGTCGAGCGGGCGTTCGACTACCGCGGCGACGTCACGGTCGTCCTGCGCGACGGGCGCGAGGTGGTGGGCTACCTCTACAACCGCGACCGGAGCGCCGCCGAGCCCTACGTCGAGGTGCTGGAGCCCTCGGGGCCGTCGGTCACGCTCCGCTACCGCGACATCCGCACGATCCGCTTCACCGGCAGGGACACGGCGGCCGGCGGCTCCTACGAGGCCTGGCTGCGCCGCAAGGCCGAGGCCGTCGGACGGCGGGAGCCGTGAGGATCCTGGCCCTGACCGCGGTCGACGTCGAGGCCCGCGGTCTCGCGCGGCACCTGGGGCTCGACCGCGTCGCGGGCAGCGGGTGGCCGCACTACCGCGGCGGCCGGCTGGAGGTCGCCTGCGTCGGGCTGCGCGCCGGCGCGCTGGCCGAGCGCGTCCGCGCGTGCGCGACGCCGGACCTCGTCGTCTCCGCCGGAGCCTGCGGCGCGCTGGCGCCGTCGCTCTCGCCGGGGGCGCCCGTCATCCCCGAGACCGTCGTCGACGCCGGCGGCGCCCGCCTGGCCACCGATCCCGTGCCCGGCCTGGCGCGCGCCGGCACGCTGCTGACCGTCCCGGACGTCGTCGAGAGCGCGGCGGCCAAGGCGCGCCTGTGGGTGGAGACCGGCGCCCTCGCCGTGGACATGGAGTCGGCGCCCATCGTCGCCTGGGCGCGCTCGCGCGGGCTCGCCGCCGCCGTCGTGCGGGCCGTCGCCGACGCGGCCGCCGACGCCGTCCCGGCCGACGTGGCGGCGCTGGTCGAGCCGGGCGGCCGGGTGAGGACGGCGTCGGCGCTCCGCGCGGCGCTGGCCCGGCCGCGGCTCGTGGCCGAGGCGCTGTCGCTGGGGCGGGGGACGTCCGCGGCGGTCCGGACGGTCGCCGCCACGCTGGCGCGGATGGCGGCGTCGTGAGCCCGGGGGGCGCCCGCGAGCGACGTTCCGGGGACGGCGGCCGCTGATGCCGGACGTCCTGGTCACGGGCGGCACCGGGTTCGTCGGCGCCAACGTCGTCCGGGAGCTGCTGCGCGAGGGCGCCACGGTGCGCGTGCTGGCCCGGCCGCGGAGCGACCGCCGGGCGCTCGACGGTCTGCCCGTCGAGATCGTCGAGGGCGACCTCCGCGATCCGCGCTCGGTCGCCCGCGCGGCCGACGGCGTCCAGGTGCTGTTCCACGTCGCCGCGGACTACCGGCTCTGGGCCCCGGATCCGGCCGAGCTCTACCGGAGCAACGTCGACGGCACCCGCGGCGTGCTGGAGGCCGCCACCACGCGCGGCCTCCGGCGCGTCGTGTACACGTCGACGGTCGGCACGCTCGGGATCCCGAAGGACGGCACGCCGGGCGACGAGACGACGCCCGTCCGCCTCGAGGACATGGTCGGCCCCTACAAGCGCTCCAAGTTCCTCGCCGAGCAGGTGGCCCTCGACTTCGCGCGCGCCGGCGCCCCGGTCGTGCTCGTGCACCCGTCGGCGCCCGTCGGCCCGTGGGACGTCAAGCCGACGCCGACGGGACGGATGCTGGTCGACTTCCTCGCCGGACGCATGTTCGCCTCGCTCGACACGGGGCTCAACCTCGTCCACGTGCGGGACGTGGCGCGCGGCCACCTCCTGGCCGCGGAGCGGGGCCGCGTCGGCGAGAAGTACGTCCTGGGCCACGCGAATCTCCGGCTCTCCGAGATCTTCGCGCTGCTGGCGGAGATCACGGGGCTGCCCGCGCCGCGGGCGCGCATCCCGTACGCCGCCGCCTGGCTCGCCGCCGCCGGCATGGAGGCCGTCGCGCGCATCACCGGACGCCCGCCGCGCGCGTCGCTCACGGCCGTCCGCATGGCGCGCAAGCGCATGTTCTTCAGCGCGGCGAAGGCGGTGCGCGAGCTCGGGCTGCCCCAGACGGACGTCCGCGAGGCGCTCCACGACGCCGTCCAGTGGTTCGCCGAGCACCGGTACGCGCCGGTCGGGGCACGCCCCCGCGTGGTGACGACGTGAGCCGTGCCGACCTCGTCTCCCGGCTGACCCGCCGGAGCCGCTCGAACTTCTATTACGCCTTCCTGGCGCTGCCGCGCCCCCGCCGGAAGGCGCTCTACGCCGTCTACGCCTTCTGCCGGACCGTCGACGACATCGCGGATCTGGGCCCCGAGCAGAACGTCCCGGCCGACGCGCTGCGGGCCCAGCTCGACGAGTGGCGCCGCGAGGTGGCGCGCTGCTACGCCGGGGACGGCGCGCCCCGGCATCCGATCGCCCAGCGCCTGCAGGCGGCGGTCCGCGCGTTCCCCATCCCGCGCGAGGCGCTGGAGGCGATCATCGACGGCGTCGCGATGGACCTCGACAACCTCGCCTACGAGACCGCCGCCGACCTCTATCCCTACTGCTACCGGGTGGCGTCGGCGGTGGGGCTCGCGGCGATCGAGATCTTCGGCTACACGGACGCTCGCGCGCGCGAGTACGCCGTGAACCTGGGGCTGGCCCTCCAGCTCACGAACATCCTCCGCGACGTCGGCGCCGACGCGCGCAGCGGCCGCATCTACCTGCCGCGCGCCGACCTGCGCGAGCTGGGGGTGACGCCCGACGACCTGCGCGCCGGCCGCTACACGCCGGCGTTCGTCGCCGTGATGGAGCGCCAGGCCGCCCGCGCGCGCGACTTCTATGCCCGGGCGCGCGCGGCCTTCCCGCGGGCCGACGGCCGGTCGCTGGTGCCGGCGGAGATCATGGGCCGGATCTACTTCGCGCTGCTGCAGGAGATCGAGGCGCGGCGGTTCCAGGTGTTCGGCGAGCGGGTGACCGTGCCGGCGAGCCGGAAGATGGCCATCGCGCTCCGGTGCTGGCTCGCCGCGCGGCTGCCGGTGGGCGCGCCGGCGTGGCGGGTGGCGCTGTGAAGGCGGCGGTCTTCCGCGGCCCGGGCCGGCTCGCGGCCGAGGAGTGGCCGGCGCCGCGCATCGGCCCCGGCGAGCTGCTGCTGCGGGTGCGCGGGTGCGGGCTCTGCGGCTCGGACATCGCCAAGATCGTCGCGCCCGGCGCGCCGGCCCCCGCGGTCTTCGGCCACGAGCTGGTCGGCGACGTGGTGGAGCGGGGCCCCGGGGTGGAGGGCTTCGCCGTCGGCGACCGCGTCGTCGCCGCCCACCACGTGCCGTGCGACGACTGCCATTACTGCCGCCGGGGCAGCCCGTCCATGTGCCCCGCCTTCAAGGCGAGCAACCTCGACCCCGGCGGCTTCGCGGAGTACGTCCGCGTGCCCGCGCCGAACGTCCGTCACGCGACGTTCCGCGTGCCGGACGGCGTCGGCGACGAGGCGGCGTCGTTCGTGGAGCCGCTGGCCTGCTGCCTGCGCGCCGTCCGCCGCGCCGGCGTCGAGACGGGCGACACGGCCGTCGTCGTGGGGCTGGGGTCGATCGGCTGCCTGATCGGCCAGGTCCTGGCGCGCGCGGGCGCCCGCGTGATCGGCGTCGACGCCGACCCCGCCCGCGTCGGCCACGCGGCGCGGGTCGGCCTCGAGGCGCGGCTGCCGGACCCGGCGCGCGCGCTGGTCGCCGAGCGGTCGGAGGGGCGCGGCGCGGATCTCGTCGTCGTCACCGGCGGCGGGAGCGGCGTCCTGCCGTGGGCGGTCGAGACCCTGCGGGACGGCGGCGCCGTCCACTACTTCGCCGGCGGCCCGGGCGACTCGCTCCCGCTGCCGCTCGAGACGCTCTACCACCGCGAGCTGACCGTCACGGCGACCTACTCGTCGTCGCCGGCCGACCTGGCCGAGGCGTTCCGCCTGGTCACGACCGGGGCCGTCGTCGTGGACGGCCTCTACACGCACCGCCTGCCGCTCGAGCGCCTCGCCGAGGCCGTCGAGCTGATGCGCCGACGCGAGGCGCTGAAGGTCTACGTGACGCCATGAGAGCCGTCGTCTACCACGGTCCCGGGGACCTGCGATTCGAGGACGTGCCGTGGCCCGCGCCCGCGCCCGGCGAGGTCGTGCTGCGCATCGACGCCGCGCTCACCTGCGGCACCGACGTCAAGACGCGGCGCCGCGGCCACCCGGTGATGATCCCCCGCGTCCCCACGGTCTTCGGCCACGAGTTCGCGGGCACCGTGACCGCGGTGGGCGCGGGCGTCACGACGGTCCGCGAGGGCGACCGCGTGGTCGCCGCGAACTCCGCCCCGTGCGGCGACTGCCCGCCGTGCCGGGCCGACCGCGCGAACCTCTGCGAGGACCTGCTGTTCGTCAACGGCGCCTACGCCGAGGCGATCGCGCTGCCGCCCCGGCTCGTCCGCCGCAACGTGGTCCGGCTCGGCGGCGGCCTGCCCGCCCGGCGGGCCGCGTTCGCCGAGCCGCTGGCATGCGCGCTGCTCGGCATCGAGCGCGGCCGCGTCGAGTCGGGCCAGACGGTCGCGGTCTTCGGCCACGGGCCCCTGGGATGCCTGCTGGCGATGGTCGCCGCGACCCGGAAGGCGCGGGTGATCCTCGTCGGCAAGCGCGGCTGGCGGCTGGACCGCGTGACCGCCCTCGGGATCGCGGAGTGCGTCGACGGCACCGCCACGGCGGACGTGGCGGCGAGGCTGCGCGAGCTGACCGGCGGCCGCGGCGCCGACGTCACGATCGACGCCACCGGGCGTCCGGAGGTGTGGGAGCAGGCCGTGGCGGCCGTGGCCCGCGGGGGAACTGTGGTATTCTTCGGTGGCTGCGCGCCCGGAACGAGCGTCGTCGTCGACACGCGGCGCGTCCACTACGAGGAGCTGACGCTGGTCGGCGCATTTCACCACACGCCGGACCTCATCCGGCGGGCCGTCGAGCTTCTGGACTCGGAGCTGCGTCCCGACGGTCTGCTGAGCCACAGGATGGGGCTCGAGGACGTCGGGGAGGCTCTCGATCTGATGGCCAGGGGCGAGGCCCTCAAGGTGCTGATCCAGCCATGAAGACCCTCGCGATCCTCCTCGTCGCCGTCGCCGCGCTGCTCGCCGCCGTCGCGCCCGCGTCGGCCCTCGACCCCGAGACCGTGTGGACGAAGGGCACGTGGCTCTGGTCGGTGGAGACCGGCTACGGCTCCCAGTTCAACCTGGAGAACAAGCGCACGATCAGCGAGATCGAGTTCGTCGTGCTCGGCGCCCGGTGGTCGCTCCTGCCCCTGGGGCTCACGGGCAGCGGCCCCCTCCGCGGCGCGCTCGAGGTGGGTCTCGAGCCGATCTACCTCCACTACCTCGAGCCGGGCGACGCGTACTTCGGCGGTCTCGCGGCGATGAGCCGCTACCACTTCACGTCGCTGGGGCGCTTCGTGCCCTACGTGGAGCTCGGCGCGGCGGCGGGCGGCACCAACCTGGAGGTCATCGAGATCGACTCGAGCTTCGCCTTCCTGCTGATGGGCGGCCTCGGCGCCTCGGTGCTCGTCACGGACCGCCACGCGCTCTACGCCGGCTACCGCTGGACGCACAACTCCAACGGCAACACCGACACGCCCAACCGGGGGTGGGAGGCGCACACCGGCGTGGTCGGCGTGACGTTCTTCCTGAAGTAGCCGGATCGACCATGAACCATCCCATCGCGGAGATCGTCCTGGCCGGGCCCCGCGGCTTCTGCGCCGGCGTCGAGCGCGCCATCGACATCGTGGAGCTGGCGCTCGAGGTCTGCGGCCCGCCGGTCTACGTGCGCAAGGAGATCGTGCACAACGGCTACGTCGTCGAGAAGCTCCGCGCCAAGGGCGCGATCTTCGTCGACGAGCTGGACGAGGTCCCGGACGCGGCGACCGTCGTCTTCAGCGCCCACGGCGTGTCGCCGGCGGTGCGCGAGGACGCCACGCGCCGGGGGCTGCGGGTCATCGACGCCACCTGCCCGCTCGTGACCAAGGTGCACCTCGAGGCGATCCGCTACGCGCGCGAGGGCTACTCCATCGTCCTCATCGGCCACGAGGACCACGACGAGGTCATCGGGACGATGGGGGAGGCGCCGGACCGCATCTTCGTCATCGACAGCGTGGCCGAGGTCGAGGCGCTCCGGGTGCCGGATCCCGCCAAGGTCGCCTACCTGACGCAGACGACGCTGTCCGTCGACGACACGCGCGACGTCATCGAGGCGCTGCGGCGGAAGTTCCCGCGGATCGTCGGCCCCTCGCGGGACGACATCTGCTACGCGACGCAGAACCGCCAGGCCGCCGTGAAGACGGTCGCCGCCGACGTCGACGTCCTGCTGGTGATCGGCGCCAAGAACAGCTCGAACTCGATCCGCCTCGTCGAGGTCTCCCGGTCGGCCGGCACGCGCGCGTACCTCATCAACGACGTGCACGACATCCAGCCGGAGTGGCTCGAGGGCGCGCGCCGGATCGGCCTCACGGCCGGGGCGTCCGCGCCGGAGGTGCTCGTCACCGAGGCGGTCGAGGCGCTCCGCCGGGCGGGCACCGACGTGCGCGAGGTCCACGTGATCGACGAGAACGTCCGGTTCGCGCTCCCCCCCGAGCTCGAGCAGATGGCGCGCGAGCGGGGCATCACGCTCCCCTCGCGCACGGTGATGCGGCAGTCGATCTGACGCCGCGGCCGGGCGCGCGTCCGCCCCGGGCCCGGCGCCGGGAAGGGGGCCGCGCCGGGAGCCGCCCCCGCGCCCGCCCGGTCGTCCCGGTGGAGGAGCCCAGGTGACGCTTCGCAACGCCGTCTTCGCCGCCACGCTCGCCGCCGTCGTCCTCGGCCCGGTGGCGGCGCGCACCGACCAGGTCGCCGAGAAGACGCTGCTCGACAACGACCGGGTGACCGTGGTCGAGTACGTGTTCCCCGCGGGGTTCCGGGGCGAGGAGCACGCGGCGATCGCCGACGAGTTCGCCTACGTCCTGGAGGGGGAGCTGACGGTCGACACGAAGGGCGCCGGACGGCGGCGCGTGCCCCCGGGGGAGGTCGAGTACGCCAGCCGCGGGACGATCCACCGGAGCCTCAACGAGGGCCGGAAGCCCGCGCGGGTCCTGGTCGTGCTGCTGAAAGGACAGTGAGCCATGCGTCTCGTCACGTACCGCAGGGGATCGTCGCTGCCCAGGATCGGCGCCCTCGCCGGCGAGGCGGCGCTGGACCTGGCCGCGCTCGCCGCGGACCTGGCGCGCGAGCGAGGCGCCGTGCGTCACGGGCGCGGCGGCTTCCCGAAGACCATGCTGGCGCTCGTCCAGGGCGGCGCCGACGCCCTGGCGCTCGCCCGGGAGGCCGCGGCCCACGGTGAGGCGCTGCTGGCGCGCCACGGCGTCGACGGGCTCGTCGAGCGGCGGCTCGGGCTGCCGGCGGCGAGGGCGCGGCTGGAGGCGCCCATCCCGAGGCCGGCGAGGAACGTCTTCTGCCTGGGGCGGAACTACAGGGAGCACGCCGCCGAGCGGGGCGCCGAGGCGCCCCCGCACCCCGTCTACTTCACCAAGGCGCCGGAGTCGGTCCTCGCGCCGGGAGGCAAGATCGTGCACCACACGGTCACGAAGGAGCTCGACTACGAGGTCGAGCTGGCCGTCGTCATCGGACTCGCCGGGCGCGACATCCCGCGCGAGCAGGCCCTCCGCCACGTGTTCGGCTACACGGTGATCAACGACGTGACGGCGCGCGACCTCCAGAAGCGCCACGGCCAGTGGTTCAAGGGCAAGACGCTCGACACGTTCTGTCCCATGGGGCCGGCGCTCGTCACCGCCGACGAGATCCCCGACCCGCAGGCGCTGGCGATCACCCTGCGGGTGAACGGCGAGACCCGCCAGTCGAGCCACACGTCGAAGATGATCTTTCCCGTCGACGAGTGCATCAGCGTGCTGTCCGAGGGGTTCACGCTGCTGCCCGGCGACGTCATCGCGACCGGGACGCCGGAGGGCGTCGGCGCCGCGCTCGGGAAGTTCCTGAAGGCCGGCGACCGCGTCGAGGCGGAGGTCGAGCGCATCGGAATCCTCGCGAACCGGGTGGTGGGGCCATGAGGTTCCAGGACCGTGTGGTGATCGTCACGGGCGCGGCGCGCGGCATCGGCGCCGTCACCGCGGAGGCGTTCGGGCGAGAGGGGGCGCGGGTCGCGCTGGTCGACGTCGACGGCCCCGCCGTGGAGGCGACGGCCAAGCGGATCGGCGACGGGGGCGCCCGGTGCATGGCGTTCGCCGCCGACGTCGCCGTCGCGGCGCAGGTGGGGCGGGTCGTCGACTCGCTGATGGGCCAGTGGGGGCGCATCGACGTGCTGGTCAACAACGCCGGCGGGTTCGCCGCGATCCGGGCCACGGAGGACATCACCGACGGGGAGTGGGACTCCATCCTCCGCTCGAACCTCACGAGCGCCTTCGTCTGCTGCCGCGCCGTCCTGCCGGTGATGAAGCGCCAGGGCTCGGGGCGGATCGTCAACGTGGCGTCGGTCGTCGCGCGCGGCGGCGCCGTGCGCGTGACCTCGCACTACGCCGCGGCCAAGGCGGGCGTCGTGGGGTTCACGCGGCACCTGGCGCTCGAGGCCGGCTCCCACGGCATCACGGTGAACGCGGTGGCGCCCGGGACGACCGCCACCGACCGCGTGAAGGCGCTGCGGCCGCCCGAGGAGACGCGTCGCATCGCGGAGGCGACGATCCCGCTGCGCCGTCTGGGCGAGCCGTCCGAGATCGCCGACGCGATCCTGTTTCTCGCCTCCGACGCCGCGACGTTCGTCACCGGCGCGACGCTCGACGTCAACGGCGGTCAGGTGATGGCGTAGATGCCCCGCCGACCGGCGACGGTCGGGGCGCCGTAGCCGTGGGCTTCGTCAGCCACGTCGAGTGCACGGTGTGCGCGCGCCGCCACGACCCCAAGCGCGTGCTCGCGGTGTGCGAGGCGTGCGGGCAGATGCTGGCGGCGCGCTACGACCTGCCGCGCGTGAAGGCGAGCGTGACGCGGGAAGACCTGCGGGCGCGGCCGCCCGGCATGTACCGGTTCCGGGAGCTGACGCCGCTCGACGACGGCGAGGAGCCCGTGACGCTCGGCGAGGGCGGCACGCCGCTGCTCGCCCTGCCGCGCCTCGCCGCGCACCTGGGGCTCCGCGATCTCCGGGCGAAGGACGAGGGCCAGAACCCGACCGGCACGTTCAAGGCCCGAGGCCTCGGCATGGCGATCACCAAGGCGCGCGCGCTCGGCGCGCGCGGGTTCCTCGTCCCGTCGGCGGGCAACGCGGGCGGCGCCGCCGCCCTCTACGCGGCGCGCGCGGGGCTGCCGTGCGCGGTGATCGTGCCGCGCGGCACGCCGCCGGCCGCGGTGGCCGAGGCGCTCATCGCCGGCGCCCACGTGTTCACCATCGAGGGATCGATCGCCACGGCGGGGACGGTCGTCGCCGCCGTCGCCCCCCGCATCGGCTGGTTCGACCTCAGCACGCTGAAGGAGCCGTACCGTCTCGAGGGCAAGAAGACGATGGGGCTCGAGCTGGCGGAGCAGCTCGGCTGGACGCTGCCCGACGTGCTGCTCTATCCGACGGGGGGCGGCACGGGGCTCGTCGGCATCCCGAAGGGCCTCGAGGAGCTGCGCGCGCTCGGCTGGGTGACGGGGCCGCTGCCGCGCATCGTCAGCGTCCAGGCCGAGGGCTGCGCGCCGGTGGTGAAGGCCTGGCGCGAGGGCGCCGAGACGACGTCGCCGTGGGAGCGGCCCGTGACGAGCGCCCCCGGCCTGCGCGTGCCGTCGCCGTTCGCCGGGCGCCAGATGCTCCGCGTGATCCGGGAGACGGGGGGCGAGGCCATCGCGGTCTCCGAGCGCGCCATCGCCGACGGCCAGCGCCTGCTCGCCCGGCTCGACGGCATCTGGACGGCGCCCGAGGCGGCCGCCACGATCGCCGCGCTGATCGACATGAAGGAGCGCGGCGCCGTCGGCCCCGGCGACCGCGTCGTGACGATCCTCACCGGCGCCGGCATCAAGAACGACCCGCCGCCGCTGCCGGCGCCCGTCGACCTCTCGGGCTCCGACGAGGAGATCGTCGCGCGCGTGGTCCGCGCGCTCCAGGGCTGACGCGGGCGCCCGCGCAGGACGGTCGTGGCCCGCCGCGTCGCCTCGCGGGCGGGGAGCGCCGGAGGAAGCGCGCCTCGTGCCCGTCGGGGCGGCGTGCCGGAGGCTGTTCGGTGTCCGGCCGGAACCCGGCGGCAATCACTCGGCCCACGGTGGCGACCGTCGAGTGCGCGGTCGGCCCGCGCGCTCCTCACGCGCGACGATCCCCGGCATCCCCCCACCCCGGGCAGCCCGATCGACCGTCGCGGGGCGCCGGTCGCCGCGTCCCCGGGGCCGTGATCGACGAAACGCGCTGTGATAGCATCTGCCGCACCCGCATCGCTCGCCCGTCAGGAGGTCGCGAATGACGATCGAGGTCGGCAAGATCCGCAACGTCGGGATCGTGGGTCACGGGGGTGTCGGCAAGACCTCGATCGTCGAGGGCCTGCTGTTCACCGCCGGCGCCGTCACCCGGCTCGGCAAGGTGGACGACGGCACGACGACGACGGACTTCGACCCCGACGAGATCAAGCGCAAGATCTCGATCAACACGGCGGTCGCCTACTGCGACTGGAAGGGGCACCGGGTCAACCTGGTGGACACCCCCGGGTACGGCGACTTCATCGCCGACGCCCGCGCCGCGCTGCGCGTGGTCGAGGCCGCCGTGGTCGTGGTCGACGGCGTGGCGGGCGTGCAGGTGCAGACCGAGAAGGTGTGGAAGTTCGCCAGCGAGTACAACCTGCCGCGGGCGATCGTCGTCAACCGGCTCGACCGCGAGCGGAGCGACTTCTTCCGCACGCTGCAGTCGCTGGAGCGGCGGCTCAAGGGACGCATCGTGCCGCTGCAGATCCCCGTGGGCGAGGAGGCGGGCTTCCGCGGCTTTGTCGACCTCGGCAAGATGCGGGCGGTGATCCACGCCGACGGCGGCAAGACCACGGAGGCCGACATCCCCGCCGACGTGGCGGACCGCGCGAAGGAGTACCGCGAGAAGCTCGTGGAGGCCGCGGCCGAGACCGACGACGAGCTGCTCAACCGGTACCTGGAGGACGGCGCGCTCGCCGACCCCGAGATGCTGAGGGCGCTCCGCCAGGGCATCGCGCAGGGCAAGATCATCCCCGTGCTCTGCGCCAGCGCGACGAGGCTCATCGGCCTGGGGCCGCTGCTGGATCTGTTCGTCAACGAGTTCCCGTCGCCGGCGGACCGGAGCGAGGTCGCCGGCGTCGAGGTCAAGACGAAGCAGGCGGGCACCCGGTCGCCCGATCCCAAGGCGCCGGTGAGCGCGCTCGTGTTCAAGACGCTCAGCGACCCCCACGTGGGGAAGCTCACGCTGTTCCGCGTGTTCAGCGGCACCCTGCGCTCGGAGTCGACGCTCCTCAACGTCTCGCGGGGCGTGCGCGAGCGCATGAGCCACGTCTCGTGGCTCTTCGGCAAGACCCCGAGGAGCGTGGAGGCCCTGGGGCCCGGCGAGATCGGGGTCGTCGCCAAGCTGAAGGAGACGCTCACCGGCGACAGCCTCTCCGACGAGGCCCAGGCCTTCGAGCTGCCGCGCATCACGTTCCCGGAGGCGGCGATCTCCTTCGCGATCCAGCCCAGGTCGCGCGGCGACGAGGACAAGATCTCGAACGCGCTGGCGCGCATCGCCGAGGAGGACCCGACGGTCCACTACCACTACGACCCCGAGACCAAGCAGCTGCTGGTCTCCGGCGTCGGCAACCTGCACGTCGAGATGGTCGTGGAGCGGATGAAGCGGAAGTACAACGTCGACGTCAACCTGCTGCCGCCGCGCATCCCCTACAAGGAGACGGTGAAGGGGCGCGCCGAGGGCCAGGGCAAGTACAAGAAGCAGACGGGCGGCCGCGGGCAGTACGGCGACACCTGGCTGCGCGTCGAGCCGCTGCCGCGCGGCGGCGGGTTCGAGTTCGTCGACGAGATCTTCGGCGGCGCCGTGCCCCGCAACTTCATCCCGTCGGTGGAGAAGGGCGTCCGCGACTGCATGAAGCGCGGCATCCTCGCCGGCTACCCTGTCGTCGACCTGAAGGTCACGCTCTACGACGGCTCGTACCACGACGTGGACTCCTCCGACATGGCGTTCCAGATCGCGGCGTCGATGGGGCTGCAGAAGGTCTTCATGGACGCGCAGCCGATCCTGCTGGAGCCGATCATGAACGTCGAGGTGACGGCGCCGTCGGAGTCGGCGGGCGACGTCATCGGCGACCTCAACTCGCGCCGCGGCCGCATCGTGGGCATGGAGCCCGCGGGCGAGACGGCCACGGTGCGCGCGCAGGTGCCGATGGCCGAGATGCTCACGTACGAGCCGTCGCTGCGCTCGATGACGGGCGGCCGCGGCGGCTACTCGATGGAGTTCTCCCACTACGAGGAGGTGCCCGCGTTCCTCGCCGAGAAGATCATCAAGGAAGCGAAGGCCGAGAAGGAGCGCGCCGAGAAGCACTAGAGGCTCACTTCCCCCTTGACACGCACCAAATCCTGCGTGGTAGAGTGCCGACCGCGCAAGATGTTGGGTGCCCATCGCCATCCCGCCGTCGCGAACGTGGCGTGACCGCCGCGGCGGGAGTCCTTCCCCGAACGGCTCAGGCGGACGCGTCCGCGCGGTGGCTCGTCGTCGTCGCGCGCGACCAGCCCGCGATCTTCGCGGAGCTGTCGCGCAGCCTCGGCGGCGATCGCGCCGTGCGGGTGATCCTCGACCGGCGCGTGGGGGAGCGACGCCGGGCGTCCCGGCCGATCGCGCGTGATCGCCGCCGCGCGGAGCGCCGCCGCGCGGCCGGCGTCGGGCGGGACGTGCGCTTCTCATGGGTCGCGGTGTGTCGTGCAGCTCACAGGGAACGTCCGGACGGCGGCGAGCCGGGCGGCTCCGCAACGCGAGAGGGGGGACAGGCGAGGATGAGCATCACGGACGCGGGAGTGGAGGTGCGGCAGCAGGTCGAGCGGTGGATCGAGGAGAGCCAGTACCTGCTCGGCCGGGTGATCCCGAGCGTGTTCGACGACAACCAGCGGCTGCGGGACAAGCTCGCGGCGGCCGAGCAGGACGGCGACCGCATGCGGGAGGAGATCGCGGGGCTGCGGCGCGAGATCAACGACCTGCACGCGCAGCTCAACGCGCTGCGGGGCCAGCACGAGTACCTGCGGGGCGAGCAGGCCGCGGTGGCCGAGGCGCTGAGCCGGGCCGTCGCCCACATGAGCCAGATGATGCAGCCGATCAACGAGATGGTCGCGAAGCTGAACGTGAGCCAGCCCGCCCTGGAGGGCTCGCTGCAGTAACTCTCGCCGGCGAGGGGCGGCGGAGCCGGCCCGCCGCCCCCGCCATCCGGCGCCCCTCGCCGCTCGACGCTTCCACCGCCGGCGTCGCCGGCCGATCGACGCCAGGAGAGGTCCGGAGGGGCGGTCGACGCCCCGGCGAGGTCAGGAGCCGCGGAGCCGGGGGTCGAGGACGTCGCGCAGCGCGTCGCCCAGCATGTTGAAGCCGAACACCGCCAGCGAGATCGCCACCCCGGGCCAGATCGCCATCCACGGCGCGCGGAACATGTAGGTGCGTCCGGACCCGGACAGCATGGCGCCCCACGACGGGTAGGGCGGCGGGACGCCGAAGCCGAGGAACGACAGCGCCGACTCGGCGAGGATCACGCCGCCGAGGCCGATCGTCGCCAGGATGATGATGGTCGCGGTCACGTTGGGCAGGATGTGGCGGACGATGATCCGCCCGTGGGTGGCCCCCATGGCGCGCGCGGCCTCGACGTAGACGTTCTGGGCGACGGAGATCGTGGCGCCCCGGATCACGCGGCTCGAGTTGGCCGCGATGATGATCGAGAGCGACAGCACGACGTTGAGCAGGCCGGGCCCGAGCACCGCCATCACCGACAGGATGATCACGAGGAACGGGAACGACATCCACGCGTCCACGACGCGCTGGACCACGATGTCGTACCTGCCGCCGAAGTAGCCGCTCGACACCCCGATCACCGTCGCGACCAGCGTCCCCAGCAGGATCGTGGCGAAGCCGACCGTGACGGAGACGCGCGCCCCGTAGACGATGCGGCTCCAGATGTCCCGCCCGAGGTTGTCGGTCCCCAGCCAGTACGTGGTCCCGGGCGGCTTCATGCGCGCGCCGCGGATGGTCTCGTCGTAGCCGTAGGGGGCGATGCGCTCGGCGAACGCCGCCATCAGCAGCATGGCGGCGATGATGACCGCGCCGATGGCGCCGAGCGGCTTGCGCCGGGCGAAGCGCCAGGCCCCGGCCAGCGCCGGCAGCGCCCGGGCGGGGCGCCGGCGTCCGAGCGCGGGGGCGCCGGCGATCGGCGGCGCGGCGCCGGCGCTAGTAGCGGATGCGCGGATCGAGGACGGCATAGACCGCGTCGACCGTGAGGTTGATCACCACGATGGCGGAGACCACGACGAGGTTCACGCCCTGGATGACGGGGTAGTCTCGCTGGTTGATCGCCTCGAAGAGGAAGCGGCCCATACCCGGCAGGCCGAAGATCGTCTCGATGATGACGGTCCCGCCCACGATCTGCGCGATCTGGATGCCGAGCACGGTCACCACCGGGATCACCGCGTTCCTCAGCGCGTGCTTCATCACGATGACGCCTTCCCGCAGGCCCTTGGCCCAGGCCGTCCGGACGTAGTCCTGGCGGAGGACCTCCAGCAGCATGCCCCGCGTGAGGCGCATGAGCGCCGCCGCCGAGGCGATGCCGAGGATGACGGCGGGCAGGAGGAACTGCGTGACGTGGCCGAGCGGGTCCTTCGAGAACTCCACGTAGTCGGAGACGGGGCGCCAGCCCCACCAGATGGCGGGCAGCACGATCACGAGCGTCGCGAGCCAGAAGCCCGGCACGGAGAGCCCCAGGATCGCGAGGCTCCGCGCGACGTAGTCGCGGAGGGTGTCCTGGCGCGTGGCCGACACGACGCCGACCGGGATGGCGATCAGGAGCGCGACGCAGGTGCCGAAGAAGGCGATCTCGAGCGTGATGGGCAGGCGCCGGCCGATCTCCTCGATCACCGGGCGGCGCGTCCACAGCGACTCGCCCAGGTCGCCCGTCGCGGCCCGGCCGAGCCACTCGAAGTACTGGACGTAGATCGGACGGTTCAGCCCCAGCTTCTCCCGCAGCTCCTCCAGGTCCTTCGCGTAGGCCTTCTCCTCCAGCATCATGACGACGACGTCGCCGGGGATGAGCCGGGGCAGCGTGAATACGATGAGCGAGGCGATGAGCAGCGACGGGACGGCGACGAGCAGCCGCTTGGCGAAGTACCGCCTCAGCACGGCCGCCTCGTCGCGCGCCCCGCCGCCACCCGTGGGTCTCCCACCGGCCTCGCGGGCCTCTTACCGGTCCAGCCAGGCGGCCATCAGCCGGCCGCCGTAGTCGTAGCCGATGTTCGGGCCGTAGTTCTTCAGGGCGCCGTCCCAGACGGCGATGTACACGCCGGAGGCCGTGGTGATGTAGTACTGCTGCTTCGCGAGGTGACGCTGGATCTCGTGGATGATCTCCCGCCGCTTCGCGACGTCGAACGTCCGCCGCTGGCGCACCAGCAGGTCGGCGACGACGGGGTCGTTGATGTGGCTCTGGTTGCGCGGCTCGCCCGGGTAGTACTGGCCGTACAGGAAGCTGTCGGGCTCGAGGAACGGCGTCTGTGGCCCGTACGTCATCGACGGGAAGTTGCCGTAGAAGCACGACGAGATGTACGCGCCGTACTCCTTCTGGTCCAGCTTGGCGTCGATGCCGACGTCCTTGAGCTGCTTGAGGACGAGCTGCACCGAGTCGATGAGGACGGTGGAGCCGTAGGTCGTGAAGCACATGGACCCCTGGAACCCGTTCGGATAGCCGGCGGCGGCGAGGAGCCGCCGGGCCTCGGCGGGGTCGTGCTTGAAGTACCTGGCGCCCTCCCCGAGCTGGTCGATGGGCAGCGACCAGTCGCGGAGCGCCGCGGGCACCGCCGGGTTGACGACGCCGACGCCCTCGGCGACGGCGTCGATGATGGCCTGGCGGTCGATGGCGTGGGACATGGCCTGGCGCACGCGCACATCGCTGAACGGCTTCTGGTCGGTGCGCATGGAGATGTGCGACATGACGTTCGAGGGGAACTCGGCCGTCCGGATCCCGGGGCGCTTCTGCTTCACGCTGTCCCTGATCTGCACCCAGTCGGTGCGGTTGATCGTTCCCGGGTTCTCCCAGCCGAGGTCGTACTTGCCGGCGAGGAACGAGGCGATGCGGGAGGCGTTGTCCTCGTCGACCGTGATCTCGATCCGGTCGATGTAGGGCAGACCCTGGACGAAGTAGTGCGGGTTCCGGACGAGCGTGGCGCCCTGGTTCGGGCGGTAGCTCTCCAGCATCCACGGCCCCGTGCCGACGAAGGACTCGGCCTTCTTGAGGTCGCCGAACTTCTCGGCGGCGTCCTTGGCCACGATGGCGACGACCATGGGGCTCGCCAGCGTGTCGAGGAACCAGGCGTACGGCTCCTTGAGCGTGAACTTCACCGTGTACTTGTCGAGCGCCTCGACCTTGGCGACCGACTTCAGCATGTGGGCGTTGGCGTGGCCCTTGTACGTGAGGAACCGGTCGATCGTGAAGATCACGTCGTCGGCGGTGAGCTCGCGGCCGTTGACCGGGGGCTTCGGGTGCCACCTCACGCCGCGGCGGAGCTTGAAGATGTACGTCGTCTCGTTCGGCTGCGTCCACGACTCCGCGAGGTCGGGCTCGATGGCGAAGGTGCCGGGCTGGACGGACGGCCCGACCCTGTGGCGGACGAGCCGGCTGTGGGTGTACGTCATCAGCGTGTGCAGCTTGTAGGAGAGTCCGCCGCCGGCGTGGAGGTCGAAGTGCGGCGGGTCCCACATGCGCACGGTCAGCGTGCCGCCGCGCTTCGGGGCCTGGGCGCGCGCGGCGCGCGGCGCCAGCGTGGCGCCGGCCAGCGTCATTCCACCGAGGGTCAGCACGTCGCGTCGAGTCAGGTCCATGGTGGTCTCCTCAGCGCGCCAGCGCGCGCAGCTCCTTGCGGAGGATCTTGCCGATGGGGCTCTTCGGCAGCGCATCGACGAACCGCACCTGCTTGGGGCACTTGAACCGGCTCAGGCGCGCGGCGCAGAACGCCATGATCTCCGCGGCGGTGGCGGACTCGCCGCGCCTGAGGACGACGAAGGCCAGCACGTCCTCGCCCATCACGGGGTCCGGAACGCCGACGACGGCGGCCTCGGAGATCTTGGGGTTGGCGTAGAGCGCCTCCTCGACCTCGCGCGGGTAGATGTTGAAGCCGCCGCGGATGATCAGGTCCTTCTTGCGCTCCACGACGTAGAGGAAGTCGTCGGCGTCGAGGCGGCCCATGTCGCCGGTGTGGAGCCAGCCGCCGCGGAGGACCCGGGCGGTCTCCTCCGGCATGCGGTAGTAGCCGAGCATGACGTTCTCGCCGCGCACGCAGATCTCGCCCACCTCGCCGGTGGGCAGCGGCCGGTCGTCGTCGTCCACGATGCGGACCTCGACGCCGGGGATCGGCTGGCCCACCGAGCCCAGCCGCCGCTCCCCCGAGTACCGGTGGGCGGAGACGACCGGGGAGGCCTCGGTCAGCCCGTAGCCCTCCTGCAGCCGGCCGCCGAACTTCTTCTCGAACGGCTCGACGATCTCGACGGGCAGCGGCGCCGCCCCGGAGCCCCACACGCGCATCGACGACGTGTCGAACCGGTCGGCGTCCGGGTAGTCGAGGAGGTAGACGTACATCGTCGGCACGCCCGCCATGGACTGTACGCGGTAGCGCTCGATGGTCTCCAGCACCAGCTCGGGGTTGAACCAGCGCAGCAGCACCGCGCGCGTGCCCAGGATCGCCGAGGCGTTCGTCAGCGTCAGGCCGTAGGAGTGCGACAGCGGCAGCACCGCGAGCGCCCACGCCGAGCGGTCGAGGTCGTAGAGGCTGGCCGCCGAGCGGGCGTTCGCGGCGAGGTTCCGGTGCGACAGCGCGACGCCCTTGGGCTGCCCCGTGGTGCCGGCGGTATAGAGGATGACCGCCAGGTCGTCGTCGGCGCGCTCCACGGTGTCGAAGCGGTCCGGCTCCCGCGCCACCAGCTCCTCCCACGCCCTCGCGCCGCCCCCCTCGCCACCGAGGAGGACGACCGTGCCCCGCCACCCCTCGGCCTTGCCGGCCAGCTCGGGCGACGTCAGGAGCACGCGCGCCTCGCTGTGCTCGAGGATCCGCCGGACCTCCGCGGGCCCCAGCAGGAAGACCACCGGGACGATCACCGCCCCGACCTTCAGGATGGCGGCGTAGGCCTGCAGGACCTCCGGGCAGTTCGGCAGCATGACGACGATCCGGTCGCCCGGCTCGACGCCCAGTCGCCGCAGGGCGTGGGCCAGGGCCGCCGCCCGCCGCTGCTGCTCGACGTTCGTGATCTCCCGGCCCTCGAACACCAGCGCCGGGTATTCCCCGAACGTCCGGAGGTTCTCCTCGCCGAGACGCGCCAGATTCATCGAGTGCTCTGGCTCCTGGGTGGGTTGTCGGATGATAACTCGCCGGCCCGATTCGTCAAGGTGAAATGCTACAATCCCGCCGCGACACGGAGGGACGCCATGAGGATCACGCGCAGAGGGTTCCTGCACGGCTCCGCCGCTGCCCTCGCCCTCGCCGCCGCGGGGTGCGCCCGGCCGACGAAGGGGGAGATCGCGCCGAAGGCGGGCCGGCGCGTCGTCGTGGTGGGCGGCGGGTGGGGAGGGGCGACGGCGGCGAAGTACGTCCGCCTGGCCGACCCCTCCATCGAGGTGGTCATGCTCGAGCCGAACCGCGAGTTCGTCTCGTGCCCGTTCAGCAACCTGGTGCTGAGCGGCGTGCGGACCCTCGACAGCATGACGTTCGGCTATCGCGGCCTCCGCCGTCACGGCGTGCAGGTCATCCACGAGGCGGCGACCGCGATCGAGCCGGACGCCAGGCGCGTCCGGATCGGCGAGGGCTGGCTCACGTACGACCGCCTCATCGTGTCGCCCGGGGTGGAGTTCCAGTGGGAGCAGGTCGAGGGGCTCGCCGAGAACCAGGACAGGGTCCTCCACGCCTGGAAGGCCGGGCCGCAGACGGTCCAGCTCGCCGCCCAGCTCAAGGCCATGCCCGACGGCGGCGTGTTCGTGCTCGCGATCCCGCCCGCCGCCTACCGGTGCCCGCCCGGACCGTACGAGCGCGCCTGCCAGGTGGCCTGGTACCTGAAGAACAACAAGCCCAGGGCCAAGCTCATCGTGCTCGACGCCAACCAGAACGTCATCTCGAAGACCGCCCTCTTCCGGACGGCGTGGCAGGCGTACCCGAACCTCGAGTACCGCGGCTCGAACAAGGTCGTGAAGGTGGATCCGGGCGCCCGGGAGGTCACGACCGACTTCGGCGACCGCGTCAAGTACGACGTGGTCAACCTGATCCCGCCGCAGCGCGCCGGCACGATCGCCGTGCAGGCGGACCTGGTCGGCGCCGACAGGCGGTGGTGCGAGGTCGACCACGTCACGTACGAGTCCGTGAAGCACCGGAACATCCACGTCGTCGGCGACGCCACCATCGGCCTGCCCGTGCCGAAGTCCGGCAACGTCGCGAACTCGATGGGCAAGATCGCGGCGGTCGCCGTCAGCCATCTGCTGGCCGGAAAGCAGCCGCCGGCGCTGCCGCCCGGCAACACGTGCTACAGCTGGGTGAGCGACCGCGAGGCGATCGCCGTCGTCAACGCGTACCGGATCGACAAGGGCAAGGTCGTCCAGATCGAGCAGAAGCTCAGCCCGGCCCAGAGCGTCACCGTCGCGCAGAACGCCCTCGGCTGGGCCCAGAGCATCTGGCACGACATGCTGGGATAGGGGGCGCCTGCGTACCCGCGATCGCCGAGCGCGCCCGGTTGCGCCGGAGAGCGCTGAACGCCACGGGGGGTCGGGGAGGCCGCCCGCGCCCCCGACACTCACCGGCGTCCGGGGGCCATCCGAGGCCCCCCGACGCCCCTGACCGAGGAGGGTCGCGATGCGTGCCGTGCTGACCGCCATGCTCGTGCTCGCCGCCGCTGCCGCCGCCTGGGCCGGGCCGCTCGACTCCCCGGGCGCCCTCAAGGCGCTCAACTGCGCCGCCTGCCACGGCCCCGCGGGCGTCAGCCCGTCGTCGGCGATGCCGATCCTCGCCGGCCTGAACGCGGCGTACTTCAAGAAGGCGATCGAGGACTACGCCGCCGGCCGGCGGCCGTCGGCGGAGATGGAGCCGTACGCCAAGCAGGTCCTCGAGCTGGGCGTCGACGACATCGCGGCGTACTTCGCCGCGCAGAAGCGCGAGCCGACGCGGGTGAAGGTCGACGCCGCCGCGGTGGAGCGCGGCCGTGCCGCCGCCGTGCAGTGCTCGACGTGCCACGGCGCGCGCGGCGAGGGCGACGCCGCCAAGGGGATCCCCGACCTGCGGGGCCAGCCGCCGGGGTATCTCCAGACCCAGATGATCCTCTTCAAGCAGGACCGCCGCAGCCCCGGCGACGAGCGGCTCAAGCCTCTCAAGGCGCTGATGAAGACGATCCCGGACGAGACGTTCGCGGACCTCGCCGCCTACTTCGGCAGCCAGCGGTAGCGCCGGGTGACGGCGGCGTTCGCCGTCACGCTGACGGCGCTCGGCGTGACGGGGGCGTTCGTCGCGGGTCTCCTCGGCGTCGGCGGCGCGCTCGTCATGATCCCGCTGCTGCTCTACGTGCCGCCGCTGCTCGGCGTGGGCGCCCTCGACGTCAAGGCCGTGTCCGCGGTGACGATGGCCCAGGTCTTCGTCGCCGCGCTGTCCGGCATGACGGCCCATCGCCGTCACAAGGCGGTCGACGCCGAGCTCGCCGGGGTGGGCGGCGTCACGATGGCCCTCACGTCGTTCGTGGGCGCGCTGGCGTCGCGGTGGATGCACGACCGCTGGCTGCTGGTCGTCTTCGCGCTCATGGTCACCGGCGCCGCCGTGGTCATGCTCGCGCCCGCCGAGGCCCTGGGGCCGCCGAGCCCCCCCGAGCGCGGGTACAGCCGGCTGCGCACCGTCGCCGTGACCGGCGGCGTCGGGCTCGCCGCGGGGCTCGTGGGCGCCGGCGGCGCGTTCCTCCTCGTGCCGCTGCTGCTCATCGTCGTCGGCGTGCCGCTGCGGACGACCATCGGCAGCTCGCTGGCGATCACCGCGCTCGCGGCCACCGCGGGCCTCGCGGGCAAGCTCGCCAGCGGGCAGCTGCCGCCGGGGCCGACGATCGCGGTGATCGCCGGCGCGGTGCCCGGGGCGTGGCTCGGCGCCGCGGTCAGCCGCCGCCTGTCGCCGGAGCGGCTGAAGCGCGTGCTGTTCGCCGTGATCGTCGCCACCGCCGTCCGCGTGTGGTGGGACGTCCTGGACTGACCCGGCGGTCGCGGCGCAGCCGGCGGCCGTCGAGCGAGCACCGCCTCCCGGCCCCTCCGATCCGATCGATCGCCGCGCGCTTGCCGCGCGCCGCCCGCCGCGCTACGCTCGCGTGGTCCGATGGAACGTCCGCTCGTGGCGCAGTACGAGGCGCTCTTCTCCCGCCCGTGGACGGTGTGGGGCGCCGCCGTCCTCGTCGCGACCATCAACGTGTTCCTGTTCGCCTTCGACCGGCCGTGGACGGCGTCGGACGGCATGCGGCACTGGGGCGACTGGGCCCTGCGCGGCGCCGGCCTCGTCGAGCGGCCCGACCTGGTCGCGCCGTGGCTCTACTCCGGCTCGCTGCTGAACCTCGGCGTCCTCGCCGGCGGTCTCGTCGCGGCGCTGCTCTCGCGCGAGTTCGCGATCCGGGTGCCGCCGCGCGGCGAGCTGGCGAAGGGCGCGGTGGGCGGGGTGCTGCTGGGCGTGGGCGCCATGCTCGCGTTCGGGTGCAACATCGGCGGCTTCTTCTCGGCCACGAGCGCGCTGTCGCTCTCCGGGCTCGTGATGATGGTCGGCCTCGCGGGCGGCGCCTTCGCGGGCCTGCGCTACCTCCTGTGGGAGACCGAGCACCGGCCCCACTGGTCGGCGAGCCGCGGGCGCGTCTGGGCGCAGGCGCGGCGCGAGCGCCCGAACCAGCAGCCCGTGCTGGGCGCCGTGCTGCTCGCCGCCCTGCTCGCGGCGCCGTGGCTCTTCGCGCGCGCCGGCCACGTCCCCCAGGGCCTGTTCCTGCTCTTCGGCGTCGCCTTCGGCATCGTGTTCCAGCGCTCGCGCTTCTGCCTCGTGCGCGCGTTCCGCGAGCCGTTCTTGACCGGCGACGCGGAGCACACGCGGGCGGCCGCGCTCGCCGTCGTCGTCAGCACGCTGGGCTTCACGATCCTCAAGTTCGCCGATCTGAAGGACCGGGGCGACTGGGTGTTCCCGGGCGCCGGCGTCGGGGCGCTCGTCGGCGGCTTCCTCTTCGGCGTCGGCATGACGCTGGCCGGCGGCTGCGGCGCCGGCGCGATCTGGCGGGCGGGCGAGGGGCAGGTGAAGCTGTGGGCGGCGATCGCTGGGTTCGCGCTGGCGGCCTCGGTCACGCGCCTGGCCCTGGCGCAGACGGGGCTCCAGCAGAAGCTCGGCGTCGCCGTCTTCCTGCCCGCGCACGTCGGCTGGGGCGCCGCGGTGCTGCTCGTCGTCCTGGTCATGCTGGCGTGGGCGATGCTCGCGACGTGGAACGAGACCAGCCGTCGCTTCAGCGCGCTGTAGGCGGCGAGCGAGGAGACCGACCGGGTGCGTTACGGCTTCGTCATCGACCAGCGGAAGTGCATCGGCTGCCACGCGTGCACCGTGGCGTGCAAGGAGGAGAACCAGGTCCCGCTCGGCGCCTTCCGGACCTGGGTCAAGTACGTCGAGCGCGGCGCGTTCCCGCACACGCGCCGCCACTTCGCGGTGCTGCGATGTAACCACTGCGACGACGCCCCGTGCGTCACCATCTGCCCCACCGTCGCCCTCCATCGCCGTCCTGACGGCATCGTCGACCTCGACGGCGCCCGCTGCATCGGCTGCAAGTCCTGCATGCAGGCCTGCCCGTACGACGCGCTCTACATCGACCCGGCGTCCGGCACCGCGGCCAAGTGTCACTACTGCGCGCACCGCGTGGAGGTCGGGCTCGCGCCGGCGTGCGTGATCGTGTGCCCGGAGCAGGCCATCGTCGCCGGCGACCTGGACGACGCCGCGAGCGCGGTCGCGCGCCTGCTGGCCCGCGAGGAGGTCCAGGTCCGGAAGCCCGAGCAGGGGACGCGACCCAAGGTCTTCTATCTCGGCGCCGACAGCGCGGCGCTGACGCCGTCGCTGCAGGCGCCGGGCGAGCGTTACATGTGGGCGCAGCGGCCGGACGACGAGGCGTCGCTGGTGAGGATGGTGGCGTCGCTGGAGCGCCGCGACGGCGACGCCGCGCGGGCGCGTGCCGTCTACGACGTGCCCCACATGGTGCGGCCGTGGGGCTGGAAGGTCTCCACGTACCTGTGGACGAAGGCCATCGCCGCCGGCGTGGCGCTGCTCACCGGCGCCGGCGGCGGCCTGCTGGGCGCGACGGGGCCCGCGCTGAGCCTCGTGTTCCTCGCGCTCACCGCCGCGCTGCTGGTGCTCGACCTCAGGCGCCCCGAGCGCTTCCTCTACATCCTGCTCAGGCCGAACCCGCGCTCCTGGCTGGTGTGGGGCGCGTGGATCCTGGTGGCGTTCGGCGCCGTGGAGGCGCTCGCCTTCGCGGCGGTGGTCGCGGGCCGCCCGCTCCCCGGGATCGCCGACGTCCCGGTCGTGCTGCTGGCCCTCGCCGCCGCCGGCTACAGCGCGTTCCTCTTCGGCCAGGCCGAGGGACGCGACTTCTGGCAGGGCGCGCTGAAGCTGCCGCACCTGATCGTCGGCGCCGTCGCCGCGGGCAGCGCGGCGTTGCTCGTCGTCGCGCCCGCCTGGACGCTGCCCGGCGCGCCGGCCGGGACCGGGACGCCGGCGACGGCGCTCGTGCCGACGCTCATGCTCGCGCTGCTCGCCCACGCCGTGCTCGTGCTGGTGGAGCTGCTCACGCGCCACGCGAGCCGCGACGCGGCCGCCGCGGCGGCGCTGCTCCGCCGCGGCGCGCTGGCGTGGCGGCTGTGGGGCGGCGCCCTCGGGGGCGGCGTCCTGACGCCGCTCGCGCTGCTCTTCGTCGCCGCGGGCACCGAGTCCGCCGCGCTGACGCTCGCCGGCGCCGTCGCCGCGCTCGCGGGGCTCTGGCTCTACGAGGACCTCTGGGTCAGGGCCGGCCAGGCGATCCCGCTGTCCTGAGAGGAGACCGATGACGCTGCCCTCCGAGCCCCTGCATCCCGTGGCGCGCGACCTGCCGGCGCCCGCCGGCGGCCTCGCGAGCTATCCGCCGGTGGAGCGCTGGGACGACTGGGAGGAGTACGACCCCGTCGCCTGGCCGCGGCGGGTGAAGCGGCGCTTCGCGCTGGTGCCGACGATCTGCTTCAACTGCGAGGCGGCGTGCGGCCTCCTCGCCTACGTCGACCGCGACACGAACCGGATCCAGAAGTTCGAGGGCAACCCGCTGCACCCCGGCAGCCGCGGGCGCAACTGCGCCAAGGGCCCGGCGACGCTGAACCAGGTGACGGACCCCGAGCGCATCCGCCACCCGCTCCGGCGCAAGGGGCCGCGCGGCGGCGGCCAGTGGGAGCGCGTGACGTGGGACGAGGCGCTCGACGACATCGCCGGCCGGATCCGGAAGGCGCTCGTCGAGGGACGCCCGAACGAGGTCATGTACCACCTCGGGCGGCCGGGGCACGAGCTGGTCTACCTGCAGCGGGTGTTCCACGCGTGGGGCATCGACGGCCACAACAGCCACACCAACGTCTGCTCGGCGAGCGCCCGCGCCGGCTACGCCTTCTGGATGGGCATGGACCGGCCCTCGCCGGACCACGCCAACGCCCGCTTCATGCTGCTGCTCTCCTCGCACCTCGAGACCGGCCACTACTTCAACCCCCACGCCCAGCGGATCATCGAGGGCAGGATGCGCGGGGCGAAGATCTGCGTGATCGACACGCGCCTGAGCAACACGGCGTCGATGGCCGACTGGTGGCTGGCGCCGTGGCCGGGGACCGAGGCCGCGCTGCTGCTCGCGATGGCCGGCGTGCTCGTCCGCGAGCGGCGCTACGACCGGGACTTCGTCCGCCGCTGGGTCAACTGGGACGACTACCTCCGCGCCGAGCGCCCCGACCTGCCCGTCACGTTCGAGGCGTTCGAGCAGGCGCTCGAGGAGCTCTACGCCGCGTACACCCCGGAGTTCGCCGAGAAGGAGAGCGGCGTCGCCGCGGAGACGATCGTGGAGGTGGCGCGCGCCATCGGCCAGGCCGGCCCGGCGCTGGCCACCCACATCTGGCGGAACACCGCGGCCGGCAACCTCGGCGGCTGGCAGGTCGCCCGCGCGCTCCAGCTCCTCGTCGTGCTCATGGGCGCCGTCGGCACCGAGGGGGGCACCGCGCCGAACGTCTGGAACAAGTCCATCCCGGCGCCGCCGATGATGCCCCCGCCCGCCAGGGTGTGGAGCGAGCTCCTGATGCCGCGGGAGTACCCGCTCGCGTTCTTCGAGATGAGCTTCCTCCTCCCCCACTTCCTCCGCGAGGGGCGCGGCAAGCTCGCCATGTACTTCACGCGCGTCTACAACCCCGTGTGGACCAACCCCGACGGCGTCTCGTGGATCGAGATGCTCACCGACGAGGCGAAGGTCGAGCGGCACGCGTGCCTGACGCCCGTCTGGAGCGAGACGGCGTGGTTCGCCGACTACGTGCTGCCGATGGGCCACGCCTCGGAGCGCCACGATCTCATGTCGCAGGAGACGCACGCGGCGCGGTGGATCGGCTTCCGCCAGCCGGTGCTGCGCGTGATGCTCGAGCGCCAGGGCCGCGCGTTCGACTGGACCTGGCAGGCGCACGAGGCGGCGGGCATCGGCCAGGTGTGGGAGGAGGACGAGTTCTGGATCGAGCTGTCGTGGCGCATCGACCCGGACGGCGCGCTCGGCATCCGGAAGTACTTCGAGTCGCCGTACCGCCCGGGCGCGAAGGTGCGGGTGGACGAGATCTACCGCTGGATCTTCGAGCACAGCGTCCCCGGGCTTCCCGAGGCGGCGGCGAAGGAGGGCCTGACGCCCCTCGAGTACATGCGCCGCCGCGGCTCGTTCCTCGTCGAGGAGAACGTCTACCGGCACCACGAGCAGCCGCTGGCCGCGGCGGACCTGCAGGGCGCGCGCGTGGAGCCGACCACGCGGACCGTCGTGCGGGCGGGGCAGGCGATCGGCGTCGAGGTCGACGGCGTCGCGCGCGCCGGCTTCCCCACGCCGTCGCGCAAGCTCGAGTTCTTCTCGCCGACGCTCAAGGCGTGGAAGTGGCCGGAGCAGGCCGTCCCCGGGTACATCCGCAGCCACGTCCACTGGTCGGCGCTGGACCGCGCCGCCGGCGAGATGGTCCTGATCCCCACGTTCCGGCTGCCGACGCTGATCCACACGCGCTCCGGCAACGCGAAGTGGCTCTACGAGATCTCGCACACGAACCCGCTGTGGATCCACCCGGAGGACGCCGAGCGGCTCGGCGTGGCGACCGGCGACCTCGTGAAGGTGACGACCGCGATCGGCCACTTCGTGGACCGCGCGTGGGTCACCGAGGGGCTGAGGCCCGGCATCGTCGCGTGCTCGCACCACCTGGGCCGGTGGCGGCTCCGGGAGGAGACCGGCGGCGAGCGCTGGTCGACGGCGCTCGTGGACCTGCAGCGGCTGGCGCCGGGCCGGTGGCGCATGCGGCAGGTCCGCGGGATCGAGCCGTTCGCCAGCGACGACCCGGACTCCGGCCGGATCTGGTGGAAGGAGGCCGGGGTCAACCAGAACCTCGCGTTCCCCGTCCAGCCCGACCCGGTGAGCGGCCAGCATTGCTGGCACCAGAAGGTCCGCGTGTCGCGCCCCGATCCCGACGAGCAGTACGGCGACATCGTCGTCGACACCGACCGCGCCCACGAGGTCTACCGCCAGTGGCTGGCGATGGCTCGCCCCGCTCCTGGGCCGGGGAACCTGCGCCGCCCGCTCTGGCTGCCGCGCGCGTTCAAGCCCGATCCGTCCGCGTATCAGATGTAGGGCCGACGGCGGTGCCCGGCCTATCCTCCCTTGGCGCTCGACAATGGGGTATACTCGGGCAGGCGCTCGCGAGCCGTGCGTTCCCGGAGGGATGAGATGACTCGAGCCAGGTCGATCAGTCGTCGACGGGTTCTCGCCACGCTCGGCGCCGCCGGCGTCGCGGCAGCCGGCGGCGGCCTCGGGGCCCCGCGGCGGGCCGAGGCCCAGGCCCAGCTCGGGCTCCAGGAGAGCGTGCAGGAGGCGCTCAGGCGCGTGCTCGGCGGCCGCCCGGTCAAGGACGGCGCGGGCGTCGTCAGGCTCGACGCTCCGCTCATCGCGGAGAACGGCGCCGTCGTGCCGGTCACGGTGGAGGTGAGCTCCCCGATGACGCCGGCGAGCCACGTCAAGCACGTCTACATCGTCGCGGACAAGAACCGGATCCCGATCATCGCGCGGGCCACGCTCTTCCCCGAATCGGGGCAGGCGCTCGTCGGCGCCAACGTGCGGCTGGGCGAGACGGGCGACGTGCGGGCCATCGTCGAGCAGAGCGACGGCACGCTGCTGCAGGTCCGGCGCGAGGTGAAGGTGACCGTCGGCGGCTGCGGAGGGTAGGCGATGGCGGACATCGGCAAGGTCAGGATCCGCGTCCCCTCCAGCATCAAGGCCGGCGACGTCGTGCGCGTGAGGACGCTCGTCATCCATCCGATGGAGCGCATCGAGCGCGACCCGCAGGGCAAGGTCGTCCAGAAGAAGTACCGCTACATCGACCGCGTCGTGGCCACGTACCTCGGCAAGACGGTCGCCGCGTTCGACACCACCCAGAGCGTCTCCGAGAACCCGACGTTCACGTTCACCTTCCGGGCCACGGACCCGGGAACGCTCACGATCGTCTTCCGCGACACCCACGGCGCCACCTACGAGGGCAAGGCCGAGATCCGCTTCTCGTGAGGCGCGCGGCGATCGACCGCCGCCTCCGCGTCCGGGTCTTGCAGGCGCGCGGGGCGGTGGGGTCGCTCCGCCGCTGCTATACTCGGGCGGCATGACGCGGACGACCGCCGGCCCGCTCGCCGCCATCCTCCTCGTCGCCGCCGCGCTGGCCTTCGTGCTGTCGCGCGACGGGGGCCAGGGGCGCGTCGGCGCTCCGCCTCGCGTCGCCGGCGGCGGCGACTCGCTCGAGGACCTGATGATCGACCTCGACGTGCTGCCGCTCGACGCGCGGCCGGCGCCGCCGTTCGCCCTCGAGACCCTCGGCGGCGCCCGGCTGGGCCTCGCCGACCTCCGCGGCCGCGCGGCGCTCCTCTACTTCTGGGCGAGCTGGTGACCGCACTGCACGAGGGAGTTGCCCTCGGCCATCGAGCAGGTCCACCGGGAGTTCGAGGACATCGCGGTGCTCGCGATCGACATCCAGGAGCCGCGTGACAAGGTCGCGGCGTGGGTCCGGGCCAGCGGGATCTCGCTCCCGGTCCTGCTCGACGCCGACGGCGCGGTGACCCAGCGGTACGGCGTGACCGCGACGCCGACGGTGTTCCTGGTCGCGCGCGACGGCACCGTGCGCGGCAAGGCGCTCGGCACGAAGGCGTGGACCTCGGAGAAGGGCCGCGCCCTGCTCCGGGCGCTCGCCAGGTCGTGACCGACCCCGAGGCGGTCGACCTCGACGTCCTGATCCTCGGCGCGGGCGGCGCCGGCCTCGTGGCGGCCCTGCACGCGGCCGACGCGTCGCCGCGGCTCCGCGTCGGCGTCGTCGTGAAGGGGCTGCTCGGACGCGCCGGCTGCACCCGCATGGTGCAGGGCGGCTACAACGCCGTGCTGACGCCGCCCGACTCGCTCGAGGCCCACCTGCTCGACACGCTGAAGGGCGGCGGCTTCATCAACGACCAGGAGCTGGTGTGGACGCTCGTGCGCGAGGCGCCCGCGCGGATCGTCGAGCTGGAGTCCCGCCACGGCTGCTTCTTCGACCGGACGCCGGAGGGGCGGATCCACCAGAAGCCGTTCGCGGGCCAGACCCACGACCGCACCGTGCACAAGGGCGACCTCACCGGCATCGAGATCATGAACCGCCTGACGGAGCAGGTCCGCGCCCGGCCGAACGTCCGCGCCTTCGAGGAGTGCCGGGCGGTCGCGCTGGCGCTCGACGACGCGGGCCGCGCCGCCGGCGCGCTCGTGCTCGACGTCCGCACGGGGCGCTTCGCGACGCTGCGCGCGCCCGCGACGCTGCTCGCCACGGGCGGCGGGCCGACGATGTACCGGGTCATCGCGTGCTCCGCCGACAAGGCGGCGGACGGCATCGCGATGGCCCTGGCGGCGGGGCTGCCCCTGCGCGACATGGAGATGATCCAGTTCCACCCGACGGGCCTGGTGATCCCCGGCTCGCTGATGACGGGCGCGCTCCTGGAGGAGGGCCTGCGCGGCGCGGGCGGCCACCTGCTGAACGGGCGCGGCGAGCGGTTCATGGCGCGCCACGACCCCGCCCGGATGGAGCGCTCGACGCGCGACCTCGTGTCGCGGGCCTCCTTCCTCGAGATCGCCGAGGGGCGCGGCACCCCGAACGGCGGCGTCTGGATCGACGTCTCGCACCTCGGCGCCGCGGTCGTCGAGCGCAACTTCCGCGGGATGGTGCGCCGCTGCCGCGACTTCGGCCGCGACCTGGCGCGCGAGCCGGTCGAGGTCGCGCCCACCGCCCACTTCATGATGGGGGGCGTCGTCATCGATCCCGGGTGCCGGACGGCCGTGGAGGGGCTCTTCGCCGCGGGCGAGGACACGGGCGGCGTCCACGGGGCCAACCGCCTGGGCGGCAACGGCGTCGCCGAGTCGACGGTGTTCGGCGGCATCGCCGGCGACGCGATGGCGGCGTTCGTCGAGGGTCGGGCGCGGCGCGCGCCGGACGCGGCGTCGCTGGCCGCCGCGGCGCGCGAGGCCGTCGCGCCGCTCGGCCGGCGCGGCGCCGGCGACCTCTACGCGCTCCAGCGGGAGCTCCGGGACGTGATGTGGGACCGGGCCGGACTCGTGCGCGACGGCCAGGGGCTGAGGTGCGCGGCCGCCGCCGTCGCCCGCATCCGCGAGGCGCTGGACGACGTCGGCGTGCCTGGCGGTCCGGCGCTCAACCTCGCCTGGCAGGACTGGCTGAACCTCCGGAGCCAGGCGGTCGTCGCGGAGCTGATCGTCGCGAGCGCGATCGCCCGGACGGAGAGCCGCGGCGCGCACTGGCGCCGCGACTTCCCCGCGCCGTCGAGCGAGCGCGTCTACAGCGTCCGCGTGAGGCGCGCGGACGGGCGGCTGGCGGTGTGGCGGGAGCCGGTCGCCTTCACGCGCGCGGCGCCCGCCGCCGCGCCGGAGCCGGCATCGGTCGAGATCGGCGAGTGAGCGGGCCACCAGGCCCGACGGGGAGGACGACCATGGATGGACGCGGAACGGGCGCGTGGTGGAGACGGGGCGCCGCGGCGGCGGTGGCGCTCCTGGCGGCGCTCTCGCTCGCCGGGACGGGCGCCGCCCAGGAGGCCAGGCAGCTCCGGATCGTCAAGCAGCCGGGGCTCGGCTACCTCCAGCTCATCGTGATGCGCGAGATGAAGCTCGTCGAGAAGCGGGTGCCGGGCCTGGAGGTCGAGTGGCGCCAGCTCACCTCGGGCGCCGTCATCCGCGACGCGATGGTCGCGGGCCAGGTCGACATCGGCTCGGGGGGGCTCGGGCCGTTCATCCAGACCGTCGACCGCGGCATCGACTGGAAGATCGTGAGCGCGCTCAACGAGATGCCGCTGTTCCTGAACTGCGCGCGCCCCGACATCCAGGGGCTGAAGGACCTGAAGCCGACGGACCGCATCGCCATGCCGGCCATCGGCTCGATCCAGCACGTCGTGCTCCAGATGCAGGCCGAGAAGGAGCTGGGCGACCCCAAGAAGCTGAACCAGCAGATCGTGGCCATGTCCCATCCCGACGCCACCGCGGCGATCCTGTCGAAGCGGGAGATCACCTGCCACCTCTCCTCGCCGCCGTTCCAGTACGAGCAGCTCAAGGACGCCGGCATCCGGAAGGTCTTCGACTCCTACCAGGCGGCGGGCGGCCCCCACACCTTCAACCTGGTGTGGGCCAGCGAGAAGTGGGTGAAGGCCAACCCGCGGCTGACCGCGGCCGTCGTCGACGCGCTGAAGGAGGCGACCGCGTTCATCAACGAGAAGCCGGCGGAGGCGGCGCGGCTCTACGCGACGACGGAGAAGACGCGGTCCACGCCCGACGAGATCCTGGCGATCATGAAGCAGCCCGGGCTCCGCTACCAGATGGCGCCCACCGGGCTCGTGAAGTTCGCCACGTTCATGAGCAAGATCGGGATGATCAAGAAGGTGCCGGGCGCGTGGACCGAGTACGCCTTCGAGCACCTGCACGGGCTGCCGGGCAACTGAGCGGCGGCCGTCGTGGCGACGCTCCTGGGCGTCCGCGACGTCACCATCGCCTATCCGACGGACCGAGGCGTGTTCACCGCGGTGGAGGGCGTCTCGTTCGAGGTGCGCGAGGGCGAGAAGTTCGTGCTCCTGGGCCCGTCCGGATGCGGCAAGTCGACGCTCCTCAAGGCGGTGGCGGGCTTCATCCGGCCGGCCCGCGGGGTCGTGGAGCTGGAGGGCCGCGCGGTGTCGCGCCCGGGGCCCGACCGCGTCGTCGTCTTCCAGGAGTTCGACCAGCTGCTCCCGTGGCGGACCGTCCTCGGCAACGTGGCCTATCCGCTCCGCGTCGCGCGGAAGATGCCGGACGGGGCGGCGCGGGCCGAGGCCGAGCGCTTCCTGCGCATGGTGGGGCTCGACCGGTTCGCCGCGGCCTACCCCCACGAGCTGTCGGGCGGGATGAAGCAGCGGGTCGCGATCGCCCGCTCGCTCGCCCTCGACCCGCGCATGCTCCTCATGGACGAGCCGTTCGCCAGCCTCGACGCCCTCACGCGCCGCCGCATGCAGGAGGAGCTGCTGGCGATCTGGGAGGCCACGCGCAAGACGATCCTGTTCGTCACCCACTCCATCGAGGAGGCCGTCCTCCTGGGCGACCGGATCCTGGTGCTGTCGCCGGGGCCCGGGCGGGTGCGCGCGTTGCTGGACAACGCCGCGGCCGGGCGCCGCGACAGCGAGGCCGCCCTCGGGGTGCAGCGGCAGGTCCAGGAGCTGCTCGCATGAGTCCCGCGCTCCGCAAGGTCGCCATCGTCGCCGGGCTGCTCGCGGCATGGGAGGCGTGGACGCGGCTCGCCGCCGTGAACCCGCTGCTGTTCCCGCCCGCCACCCAGGTCCTGGCCGCGTTCGGGCGGTCGCTGGCCAGCGGCGAGATCCCGGGCTACGCCGGGCAGTCGCTGAAGGTCCTGCTGACCGGGATGGCCATCGGCGCCGGCATCGGGCTCGTGCTCAGCACGGCGGCCGTCACGACGCGGCTCGGCGCCGAGCTGCTGGAGACCGTGACCGCGATGTTCAACCCGCTGCCCGCCATCGCGCTCATGCCGCTGGCGCTCCTGTGGTTCGGCCTCGGCACGCAGTCGCTGGTGTTCGTCATCATCCACTCGGTCCTCTGGCCGATGTCGCTCAACACCTACACGGGCTTCGTCACCGTCCCCCAGACGCTCCGCCGCGTGGGGCAGAACCTCGGCCTGCGGGGCTGGCGGCTCGTCGCCGGCATCCTGCTGCCGGCGGCGTTCCCCTACATCCTGTCGGGGATCAAGATCGGCTGGGCGTTCGCGTGGCGGACGATCATCGCGGCCGAGATGGTCTTCGGCGTGGCGGGCAGCCAGGGCGGCCTCGGCTGGTTCATCTACCAGAACCGGTTCGAGATGAACACCGACCTGGTCTTCGCGGGCCTCCTGACGGTGATCCTGATCGGCCTGCTCGTGGAGAACCTCCTGTTCCGGTGGCTCGAGCGGCGCACGGTGCTCCGCTGGGGCATGTCGACCACCCACTGACGCGCGGCGGCTCCCCGCCGCGGAAGGAGAGCGTCCATGGCGTTCGACGGCGACCGCTTCGTCGACCGGTTCAACACGGTGTGGAACGGGCACGACCTGGAAGGCATCCTCGACATGATGACCGACGACGTGGTCTTCGAGGCGTCGTTCGGCAAGGAGCCCTGGGGCACGCGGATCGTCGGCAAGGCGGCCGTCCGCGAGTTCCTGACCGACATGTTCCGGCGGATCCCCGACGTGCGCTGGGACGAGATCACGCACTTCGCCCACCCCGACTGCACGGTGGTCGAGTGGCTCACGACCGGCACGCCGCGGGGCGGCACGCGGTACGAGGTGCAGGGCTGCGACGTGCTCGCGCTGCGCGAGGGCCGCATCGCCGCCAAGCGCTCGTACCGCAAGGCGACGCTCTGAGGGCCGCGTGGCCGGCGAGCCGAAGGTCCTGAGGCGGGAGTGGACGACCGCCGAGGGCTGGCGGGACACGAAGGCGGGGATGTGGGCGTGGCTGATCCAGCGCGCGGCGGCGGTGCTGCTGCTGGGCGCCCTCGCGCTGCACCTGGTGAACCCCTTCCGGCGTGGCGTGCAGGCGGCGCTGCTGGCGCTCGCGCTGCTGCACGCCCTGCTCGGCGTGCGCTCGCTGCTGCTGGACGTCGGCGTCCCGGTGCGCTGGCACCGGGCTCTGTTCGGGCTGGCGCTGGCGCTCTCCGCCGCGCTGTTCGCGGTCGTCTGGACCTGGCGGTGGTACTGACCCTCAGCCGCGCCGGGTCTCCAGCTCGAGCAGCACGCGGCCGTGGAACTGGACGTCGACGTGGAACTGCCCCGCCTTGCGCAGGGCCTGGAGGAGCCTGGGCGAGAGGTTGATGACGTCGACGCGGGCGTCGGGCTTGTCGGCGAGCGCGGCCTCGACGTCGGCGAGGATCTCCACCAGGTTGAAGTGGAGCGCCTCGAGCGTCTGCGCGTTCACCACGACGTGGGTCTTGCCCTGGCGCACGACCTCCATCGCGGACGCCCGGTACTCCATGATCGTCGCCTCGTCCGGCACGCCGCTCCACGTCAGGAGCCCGACGCGGTCGGCGTCCGGGATCGCGAAGGGGCGCCGCGGGCAGCGGCGGTGGTCGCGCCCCTTCACGGTCACCACCGCGTCCTTCTCCTCGCCGAAGGGACACGGGCCGGCGATCGTGCAGTAGTAGCCGATGTGGAGCGGGGCGGCGTACTCGCAGCGCGCCAGCTGGCGGGCGAGCATCGAGCGGACCCGCTCGGACTCGTTGCGGCGCGCGATGAGCTGGTCGCGGATGGCGCGGAGCAGCGGTCCCGAGCCGCCGCTCAGCGTCAGGCACTTGACGCCGGGCAGCCGGCCCACGAGCTGCCGCGCCACGTTGAAGTCCTCCTCCCGGCACAGCAGGAAGACCGCGCGGCCCTCGAGCTCGCGCCGGCAGGCGTCGAGGAAGTCCAGCGCGTCGGGCGCCGAGGCGTCGACGAGCACGCACGACGGCGCCGCCGTGCGCAGCACCCCGCGCACGCGCAGCCAGTTGGGCCCCTCGACGGTCGTCACCTCGCCGAGGTACGGGACAGCGTCCGCCAGCTTCTCCCTGAGCGCCGACGGGAACAGCACGAACGTGCCCAGCCCCTCGCCGAAGACCCGGTCCACCGTGCTGAGCAGCTCCGGCATGCCGAGCGGCTTGGTGAGGAAGGCCGAGACCCCGAGGTCGTTCGCCGTCTGGAGGTCCTCGATCGTCGGGTAGGCGGTGAGGACGAGCACCTTGAGCTCGGGGCGGACGGCCTTGAGCCGCTCGATCACGCTCAGGCCGTTCTCGTTGCCGAGCTTGAGGTCGCAGATCGCCAGGTCGGCGTGGAGGACCTCGGCCACGGCGGCCTCGCCGTTCGTGGCGTAGCTGACCCGGTGGCCGTACTCCACGAGGAACGCCTTGAGCGCCTCGCAGATCGCCACCTCGTCGTCCACGAGCAGGATGTGCTTGGCCACGTTACGGGAATCGGCCGCCGGGGGCCGGTTCCGGAGGGCCGGCGCCCCGGAGCCCCACGGGCGTCCCGCCCCCCCGGCGTATTACAATCGGCGCCGGCACCGACCAGATCGGAGGATCGACCGCATGACGCTGACCAGACGACACCTGCTGAAGCTGGCCGCCGGAGCCGCCGTCGCTCCCGCCCTCGCGCGGGAGGCGGGCGCCGCGGACTTCCCGACGAAGCCCGTGACGCTCATCTGCCCGTGGCCGCCCGGCGGCTCGACCGACGTGATGATGCGGGCCCTGGCGGAGGCGACGACGAAGCACCTCGGCCAGCCCGTGGTCATCGAGAACAAGCCCGGCGGCAGCGGCACCGTCGGCCCCGCCACGATGGCGGCGACGGCGAGGCCCGACGGCTACACGATCGCGCAGATCCCGATCAGCGTGTTCCGGCTGCCGTACATGGTGAAGGCGACCTGGGATCCGCTGAAGGACTTCACGTACATCATCCACGTGAGCGGCTACACGTTCGGCGTCGTCACGCGGCCGGACGCGCCGTGGAAGACGTGGCAGGAGTTCCTCGCCTACGCGAAGGCCAACCCCGGCAAGGTCACGTACGCGACGCCCGGGGCCGGCACCACGCTGCACATCACGATGGAGGCGATCGCCCGCCAGCAGGGCATCAAGTGGACGCAGGTGCCGATGAAGGGCGGCGCCGAGACGACGCCGGCGGTCCTCGGCGGCCACGTGAGCGTGACCGCGGACTCCACCGGGTGGGGCCCGCAGGTCGACGCCGGCAACCTGCGGCTGCTCGTCACGTGGGGCAACCAGCGGACGAAGCGCTGGCCGAACGTCCCCACGCTGAAGGAGCTCGGGCACGGCATCGTCTCGAACTCGCCGTTCGGGTTCGCGGGGCCGAAGGGCATGGACCCGAAGATCGTCAAGATCCTCCACGACGCGTTCCGCAAGGGCATGGAGGAGCCGGCGTACCTCAAGACGCTGGAGCGCCTCGACATGGAGCCCTTCTACAAGAACTCCGAGGACTACGCGGCGTACGCCCGCGAGCTCTACGAGACGGCCAGGCAGGAGATCGAGGCCGCGGGGCTGGCCAAGAAGTCCTGACGTGAATCGCGCCGACGTCGCCTCGTCGCTGGTCGGTCTGGCGCTCGGGGCCGGCGTGATGCACGCGGGGTGGGACCTGGAGCTGGGGGCGCCGAGCGACCCCGGCTCGGGGTTCGTGCTGTTCTGGGTCGGCGTGGCGATGGTCGGGCTCTCGGCGATCGTGCTCGTCAACGGGGTGCGGGGGCCGGCGCCGTCGCGGCCGCTCTGGCGGGGCGCCCGGTGGTCGAAGATCGTCGCCGTCGTCGCCGCGCTGGTGGCCTACGCCTGGCTGCTCGAGCGCCTCGGGTTCGTCCTCACGACCGTGCTCCTCCTCGTCTTCCTCTTCAAGGTGGTGGAGCCCCAGCGCTGGTGGGTCGCCCTGACGGGAGCCGTGGCCAGCGCCCTCATCGCGTACGTCATCTTCAAGATGTGGCTCGGCGCCCAGCTCCCCGCCGGCGTGCTGGGGATCGGGTGATGGGTCCCCTGACACTTCGTGACGCGTCGAGCCCCGGGCTCCCTCCGCCGGGCGCCGGCGCGAATCGGTCCCGCGAGAACCGCTAGGTGGACCTCCTCGCCCAGATCGGCGCCGGCTTCGCCGTCGCGCTCCAGCCGGCGAACCTCATGTACTGCTTCATCGGGGTGTTCATCGGCACGCTGATCGGCGTGCTGCCGGGCATCGGCCCGGTGGGCGCGATGTCGCTGCTGTTCCCCGTCACGTTCAAGTCGTCGCCCGAGGCCGCCATCATCATGCTCGCCGGCATCTACTACGGCGCCATGTACGGCGGCTCGACGACCTCGATCCTCGTCAACATCCCCGGCGAGGCCGCGTCGGTCGTCACGTGCCTGGACGGCTACCAGATGGCGCGCAAGGGGCGGGCGGGGCCGGCGCTCGGCATCTCGGCGATCGGCTCGTTCGTCGGCGGCACGCTCTCGATCCTCGGCCTCATGCTGCTGGCGCCGCCGCTGTCGCAGTTCGCGATCCAGTTCGGGCCGCCGGAGTACTTCAGCCTGATGGTGCTGGGGCTGACGATCCTCGTCTACCTCGCCCACGGCTCGATGGCGAAGGCCCTGCTGATGGCCGCCGTCGGCGTCGTGCTGGGCCTCGTGGGGCTCGACTCCATCAACGCCCGGCCCCGCCTGACCTTCGACCGTCTCGAGCTGGTCGACGGCATCGGCCTCGTGCCGATCGTGATGGGGCTCTTCGGCATCGGCGAGGTCCTGCTCAACCTCGAGCAGGCGCTCCGCCGCGACGTGTTCCAGACCCGCATCACGGGGCTCCTGCCGACGGCGCGCGACTGGGTGGAGGCGCGGTGGCCGATCGTGCGAGGCTCGCTCGTCGGCTTCCTGCTGGGGATCCTGCCCGGCGGCGGCGCCGTGATCTCGTCGTTCCTCTCCTACGCGCTGGAGAAGCGGCTGTCCCGCCGGCCGGAGCGCTTCGGGCAGGGCGCCATCGAGGGCGTGGCGGCGCCCGAGGCGGCGAACAACGCGGCGACGGGCGGCGCGTTCATCCCGCTGATGACGCTGGGCGTGCCGCCGAACGTGATCATGGCGCTCCTGCTCGGCGCCTTCATGGTGCACGGCGTGCAGCCGGGGCCGCTCCTGATGACGCAGAACCCCGGCCTCTTCTGGGGCGTCATCGCGTCGATGTACATCGGCAACGCGATGCTGCTGGTCCTGAACCTGCCGCTGATCGGCATGTGGGTCCAGGTGCTGAAGGTGCCGTACCGGATCCTCTTCCCGCTGATCCTGCTCTTCTGCCTCATCGGCGTCTACAGCGTCGGCAACGCCGTCTTCGACATCCACGTGATGATCGCCTTCGGGGTCATCGGCTATCTCATGAAGAAGCTCGACTACGAGCCGGCCCCGCTGGTCCTGGCGTTCGTCCTGGGGCCGCTGCTGGAGAACAACCTCCGGAAGTCGCTCATCCTCTCCCAGGGCGGCTTCTCCATCTTCTTCACGCGGCCGATCTCGGCCGCGTGCCTGGTGCTGGCGCTGGCGCTGCTGCTCTCCCCGCTGCTGCCGAGCCTCGGCAGGAAGCGGGAGGAGATCGCGATGGAGGAGGCGACGTAGCCATGGAACGCGCGAAGGTCCTCGACAGCGAGATCGCCTACGTCGACCGCGGCCGCGGCGTCCCGGTCGTCTTCCTGCACGGCAACCCGACGTCGTCGTACCTCTGGCGCAGCGTCATGCCCCACGTCGGCGAGATCGCCTGTCCCCAGACCGAGCCCGTCGCGCGCTGCCTCGCGCCGGACCTGATCGGCATGGGGAAGTCGGGGAAGGCTCCCGCCGGCTCCTACCGGTTCGTGGACCACGCCCGCTACCTGGACGCCTGGTTCGACGCCCTCGACCTCCGCGGCGTGGTCCTCGTCGTCCACGACTGGGGCTCGGCGCTCGGCTTCCACTGGGCCCGGCGCCATCCGGACCGCGTGCGGGGCCTCGTCTACATGGAGGCGATCGTGCGGCCGCTGACGTGGGCGGACTGGCCGGAGAGCGCCCGCAAGATCTTCCAGGCGATGCGCTCCCCGGCGGGGGAGGAGCTGATCCTCGAGAAGAACGTCTTCGTCGAGCGCATCCTTCCGGCGAGCGTCATGCGACGGCTCTCCGACGAGGAGATGGCCGCCTACCGGCAGCCGTGGCTCGCGCCGGGGGAGTCGCGGCGGCCGATGCTCACGTGGCCGCGCGAGATCCCCCTCGACGGCGAGCCCGCCGACGTCGCGGCGATCGTCGACGACTACGCCCGCTGGCTCGCCGGCAGCCGGGTCCCGAAGCTCTTCGTCAATGCGGAGCCGGGGTCGATCCTCGTCGGCGCCCAGCGCGAGTTCTGCCGGACGTGGCCGGCGCAGTGCGAGGTGACCGTGCGCGGGCTGCACTTCGTCCAGGAGGACTCGCCGGCCGAGATCGGACGGGCCGTCGCCGACTTCGTCAGGAGCGTGGCATGAAGCGCGTGGACTGGAGCTACCACCGTCCCGGGTGAGCGACGTGCGGCAAGACGCAGGGGTTCCTTGCGAGGAGAAGGATCGAGACGGCGGAGCAGCGGGACGCGAGGAGGGCGCCCATCGCGGGCGACGCGGCGCTGAAGGCGCTCGACGGCGTCGACCACCTCTACGCGACGAGGGGCAGGCGGGTGGTCCACGTCGACCTGACGGCCGGGCCGCCCGACCCCCGGACGCTGCGCTCGCTGCTGATCGGGCCGTCGGGCAACCTCCGCGCGCCGACGATCCGGGTCGGCCGGACGCTGGTCGTCGGGTTCGACGAGGCCACCTACGCCGAGGTGCTCCGATAGCGACGCTGCGCGTCTTCCGCTGGTCGCCGGGCGAGCGCGAGCGCTGGCAGGAGTACCGGGTGGCGGCGGGCGCCGACACCACGGTGCTCGACGCCCTGGTCGCCGTCCAGCGCGGCGAGGATCCGACGCTGGCGTTCCGCTACGCCTGCCGCGTCGGCATGTGCGGCTCGTGCGCGATGGTCGTGAACGGGCGGGAGCGCTGGGCGTGCCGCACGCGGCTCGCGGCCCTCGGCCGCGGCCCGGTCACGGTGCGGCCGCTCTACCACTTCCCGCTGCTCCGCGACCTCGTCGTCGACATGGCGCCCTTCGACGCCGGGCTCGCGGCGGCGCGCGCCGTCTTCGCCCCCCGCGACCCCGGCGCCGGCCCCGCGCCGATCGGCCGCGACTCCGCGGAGCGCCGCGAGATCGACGCGGCCATCGAGTGCATCGGCTGCGGCATGTGCCTGTCGGCGTGCACGATGGTCGCGCGCAACCCGCGGTTCCCGGGCCCCGCGGCGCTCAACCGGGCGTTGACGCTCCAGCGCGACTCGCGCGACGCGGCGGCCGGCGCCCGCTGGGGGGTCCTTTTCGGCGACGACGCGCTGCCGCGCTGCCACGGCCAGGGCAACTGCACGGAGGTGTGCCCGATGGGGCTCTCGCCGGCCACGTCGATCGTCCGCCTGAGGCGGATGGCGACTCGCCGGCTCCTGGCCGGCTGAGTCGCCGGCGCTCAGGGACTCTCGCTCGTGGCGCCGCGGTCCAGCGCGACGGCGAGGGGCGCGGCGACGGCTTGCGCGGCGACGGCCTGTGCGGCGAGCGCCGCCGCCGGGGCGGCCGGCGCCCACGCCGGCGCCGCCGACACACGGCGGTGCTCGTCGACGTTGGCGATGATCAGGTAAGCCACCAGCACCAGGACGACGACCCCGGCGCTCGCGATGAGGAGCGCGGTCATCGGCTCCACGGCTTCGGCGCGGGCGGGCTGGACGGCCGTGACGAGCAGCGCGACGACGAGTACCATGACGAGCGCCTGTCGGATGGTCATGGAGTGCACGGTAGCAGAGCGATCACGGAGCCAGCGAGAAGAATCGCCATGATGACACGCACCCTCGCCCTCGGAACGCTCGTCCTCTCCCTCGCCGTCGCCGCGGAGGCCGCCGATCCCGCGCGGTCGCCCCAGGGCCCGCCGCCGCCACCGCCGCCGCCGTTCCCTCAGGTCGTCATGCCGCCGGCGCCCACGGGCCCCGCGCCCTGGACGCTGCCCCAGAGCGACGACCGCCGCGCCACGATCGTCACCGGGCTGCCGGTCCCGCTGCCCTACCGGATCTGCAACGACTCGGGCACGACCGCGGTCGTCGTGACCGACGACCGGTGGGAGGGCTTCGACCTGCCGGGGCGGACCTGCGTCGACGTCGCCGCGCGGAACATCACGATCAGGCAGCGGATCGCGGGCGTGCCTCCGCACGGGTCCTACCGGCGCCTGGATTGATTGACATGGGGGCCCCGAAACGGCCCCCAACCCCCCAGCTGCTCACGCCGGCCCGGCGAAGCCGTGCCAGCGCTCGGGATCGCGCCGGGCTCGACATGGGGGCCCCCGAAATGCCCGCGCCCGGACGCCGCGCGGCTTGACCCTCATGTCGCGCCGCGCTAGAGTTATTCGTCATTTGCGCGCCTCCCGTCCGTCTGGTCGGGAGGCGAACGTTTGCCTGCGTCGCAGACGAGGAGGCCCTGGATGTCCGCCGAACAGATCCGGTCGCTCTACGCCGCGATGCCCGGCCGCCTCGCGCGCGCCCGCCAGACCTTCGGTCGCCCGCTGACCCTCGCCGAGAAGATCCTCGTCGCCCACTGCTGGGACTTCGAGAACCAGGTCTGGGAGCGCGGCAAGGCGATCCTCCGGCTGCGCGTCGACCGGGTGGGGCTCCAGGACGCGACCGCGCAGATGGCGCTGCTCCAGTTCATGATGTCGGGCCGCAAGCGCGTGGCCGTCCCCACGACGGCCCACTGCGACCACCTGATCCGGGCCGAGAGCGGCTCGGCCGAGGACCTCGCGCGCGCGATCAAGGAGAACGAGGAGGTGTACAACTTCCTCCGGTCGGCGTCGCGCAAGTTCGGCCTCGACTTCTGGCCGCCGGGCTCGGGCATCATCCACCAGGTCGTGCTGGAGAACTACGCGTTCCCGGGCGGGCTCATGATCGGCGCCGACTCGCACACGCCGAACGGCGGGGGCCTCGGCATGCTGGCGATCGGCGTCGGCGGCGCCGACTGCGCCGAGGTGATGGCGGGTCTGCCGTGGGAGGTGCTGCACCCGAAGCTCGTCGGCGTGCACCTCACCGGCAAGCTCTCGGGGTGGACGGCGCCGAAGGACGTGATCACGTACCTGTGCACGCTGCTCACCGTCAAGGGCGGCACGAACCGGATCATCGAGTACTTCGGCCCCGGCGTGGAGTCGATCAGCGCCACCGGCAAGGGGACCATCTGCAACATGGGCGCCGAGCTGGGCGCCACGACGTCGATCTTCCCCTTCGACTCCCGCATGGCGTCGTACCTGCGGGCCACCGAGCGCGCGGAGGTCGCGCGCCTCGCCGAGGAGTTCCGCGAGCACCTGACGCCGGACCCCGAGGTGCTGGCGGACCCGGCCCGCTTCTACGACCAGGTGGTCGAGATCGACCTGGACGTGCTGGAGCCCCACGTCGTCGGCCCGCACTCGCCGGACCGCGGCCGCCCCATCAGCCGGCTCGCCGCCGAGGCGAGGGAGAACGGCTGGCCGCTCAGGATCACCAACGCGCTGATCGGCTCCTGCACCAACTCCTCGTACGAGGACATGCGCCGGGCGGCGCACATCGCCATGCAGGCGATCAAGGCCGGCCTGCGCGCGAAGGTGCCGTTCTGGATCAGCCCCGGCTCCGACCGGATCTACCAGACCATCAAGCGCGACGGGATCATGGAGATCTTCGAGCGGATCGGCGGCACCGTGCTCGCCAACGCGTGCGGCCCCTGCATCGGCCAGTGGAAGCGCCGCGACGTGGGCGCCGAGGAGGCGAACACGATCGTGTCGTCCTTCAACCGCAACTTCCCCGGCCGCAACGACGGCAGCGCGGCGACGCTGTCGTTCCTGACGAGCCCGGAGATCGTGACCGCGCTGGCCTTCGCCGGCACGCTCGAGTTCGATCCCGTGCACGGCACCCTGCCGGCGCCCGACGGGTCGCCGTTCCGCTTCACGGCCCCCGAGGCGGAGGAGCTGCCCCGCGAGGGTTTCGCCCGGACGGCGGCCGCGTTCGAGCGGCCGGCGGCCGACCCCGACAGCGTCGAGATCGAGCTGCCGGCGAACAGCGAGCGGCTGCAGCTCCTCGGGCCCTTCGTCGCCTGGGACGGCAAGGACATGATCGACCTGCCGATCCTGCTGAAGACGCGGGGCAAGACGACGACCGACCACATCTCCCCGGCCGGCCCGTGGCTCCGCTACCGCGGCCACCTCGACAGGATCAGCGACAACATGTTCCTCGGCGCCGTCAACGCCTTCACCGGCGAGACGGGCAAGGGCGTCAACCCGGTCACCGGCGCCGCGGGCCAGCCGTTCGCGAAGACGGCGCGGGAGCTGAAGGCCCGCGGGCTCCAGTGGGTGGTCATCGGCGACGAGAACTACGGCGAGGGGTCGAGCCGCGAGCACGCCGCGATGTCGCCGCGCTACCTCGGCTGCGCCGCCGTGATCGTCCGCTCGTTCGCGCGCATCCACGAGACGAACCTCAAGAAGCAGGGGATCCTGCCGCTGACGTTCGCCGACCCGCGCGACTACGACCGCTTCGAGCAGGCCGACCGCGTGAGCGTCGTGGGCCTCCACGCGCTCGAGCCCGGCAAGCCCCTGACGGTGCGGATCAGGAAGCCCGACGGGCGGACGGAGGAGATCCAGGTCAACCACAGCCTCACCAGGGAGCAGATCGCGTGGTTCCGGGCGGGCTCGGCCCTCAACGCCGGCCAGGCGATGGACCCCGCGACGGGGCGACCGGCCGCGCTCGAGGACGTCGCGCTGCGGCCGGGCGATGTCGACGTCAGACCAGGAGAGTCCAGGTAATGGCAGGCAAGGTCAGAGTCCCCGCGGGCGAGAAGGTCACGATCGACCACGGCAAGCTGCGCGTGCCGGACCATCCGATCGTCGCGTTCATCGAGGGCGACGGCACCGGTCCCGACATCTGGAGGGCCTCGGTGCGCGTGCTCGACGCCGCGGTGGAGCAGGCGTACCGCGGCCGGAAGAAGATCGCGTGGATGGAGGTGTACGCCGGCGAGAAGGCGCAGGCGGTCTACGGCGCCGACTGCCCGCCGAACCTGCTGCCGCAGGAGACGCTCGACTACATCCGCGAGTACCTGGTGGCGATCAAGGGGCCGCTCACGACGCCGGTCGGCGAGGGCTTCCGGTCGCTCAACGTCACGCTCCGCCAGGTCCTCGACCTCTACGTCTGCCTCCGGCCGGTGAAGTACTTCAAAGGCGTGCCGTCGCCCGTGAAGCGCCCGGACAAGGTGGACATGGTGATCTTCCGCGAGAACACCGAGGACATCTACGCCGGCATCGAGTGGGAGCAGGGGACGCCGGAGGCGCGGAAGATCGTGGAGTTCCTCCAGCGCGAGATGGGCGTGCAGAAGATCCGCTTCCCGGCGACATCCTCCATCGGGATCAAGCCGATCTCGAAGGAGGGCTCCGAGCGGTTGATCCGCGCCGCCATCCGCTACGCGATCGAGAACAACCGCCGCAACGTGACCCTCGTGCACAAGGGCAACATCCAGAAGTACACCGAGGGCATGTTCATGAAGTGGGGCTATGCGCTCGCCAAGCGCGAGTTCGGCGACCGCACGATCGGCTGGGACGAGTGCGGGGGCAAGCCGCCGGCCGGCAAGATCCTCATCAAGGACGCCATCACCGACGCGTTCCTGCAGCAGATCCTCACGCGTCCCGACGAGTTCGACGTGATCCCGTGCCCGAACCTCACCGGCGACCTGCTGTCCGACGCGCTGGCCGCCCAGGTCGGCGGCATCGGCATCGCGCCCGGCGCCAACATCAACTACGAGACCGGGCACGCCCTCTTCGAGGCGACGCACGGCACGGCGCCGAAGTACGCGGGCCAGGACAAGGTGAACCCCGGATCCGTCATCCTGTCGGGCGAGATGATGCTGCGGTACCTCGGCTGGACGGACGCCGCCGACCGCATCATCGCCGGGCTCGAGGCGACCATCCAGTCGAAGGTCGTCACCTACGACTTCGCGCGGCTGATGGAGGGCGCCCGCGAGGTCAGGTGCTCGGAGTTCGCCACGGCGATCATCGACAACATGGCCAGGCTCCAGGTGCCGGTCCAGCCAGCGATGGGTCATCCCTAGGAGAGCGCGCATGCAGGTCCGCCGCCCGAAGATCACCGTGGTGGGCGCCGGCAACGTCGGCGCCACGGTCGCGCAGTACGCGGTCGAGAGGGAGCTGGGCGACGTCGTGCTCGTGGACGTGATCGAGGGGATCCCGCAGGGCAAGGCGCTCGACCTCGCCCAGGCCGGCCCCATCCACGGCTACGACTCGACGCTGATCGGCTCCAACGGCTACGACGAGACCGCCGGCTCCGACATCGTCGTGATCACCGCCGGGCTCGCCCGCAAGCCCGGGATGACCCGCGACGACCTGCTCTTCAAGAACGCCGAGATCGTCGGCTCGGTCGTCGACCAGGTCACCCGGCGCTCGCCGGAGTCGATCCTGATCCTCGTCACCAACCCCCTCGACGCCATGGTGCAGCTCGCGTGGAAGAGGTCCGGCTTCCCCCACCGGCGCGTCGTCGGCATGGCGGGGGTGCTCGACTCGGCGCGCTTCCGCACGTTCATTGCGCGCGAGCTGGACGTCTCGGTGGAGAACGTCACCGCGTTCGTGCTGGGCGGCCACGGCGACACGATGGTGCCGCTGCCCCGCTACTCCACGGTGGCGGGCATCCCGATCACCGAGCTGCTGCCGCCCGACCGCATCGAGGCCCTCGTCAAGCGGACGGCCGGCGGCGGCGCCGAGATCGTGAACTTCCTCAAGACCGGCAGCGCCTACTACGCGCCGGCCGCCTCGGTCGTCGAGATGGTCGAGGCGATCCTCAAGGACAAGAAGAAGATCCTCCCCTGCGCCGCGTACCTGGAGGGCCAGTACGGGGTGCGCGGGCTCTACGTCGGCGTGCCGGTGAAGCTCGGGCGCAACGGCGTGGAGCAGGTGATCGAGATCACGCTCACGGCGGAGGAGCAGGCGGCCTTCCAGAAGTCCGCCGCCGCCGTCCGCGAGCTGGTCGACACGCTGAAGCTCTGAGCCGAGCCCGGGAGGTCGAGCCATGACCAAGCCCGTTCCCGACGGCTACCACACCGTCACGCCGTACCTGACGCTGCGCAGCACGGCCGACGCCATCGCCTTCTACGCGCGGGCCTTCGGCGCCCGGGAGACCGAGCGGATCCCGGGGCCGGACGGCAAGAGCATCGCGCACGCGGAGATCCGCATCGGCGACTCGATCGTCATGCTGAGCGACGAGTTCCCTCAGTCGGGCACCCGGTCGCCCCAGTCCCTGGGGGGCAGTACCGCCTCGCTGTTCCTCTACGTGCCGGACGTCGACGCCGCCTTCCGGCGCGCGGTGGACGCCGGGGCCACGGTCTCCATGCCGCCGACGGACATGTTCTGGGGCGACCGTTTCTGCAAGCTCGCCGACCCCTTCGGCCACCAGTGGGGGCTCGCGACCCACAAGGAGGACGTTCCCCCGGACGAGATGAAGCGGCGCGCCGCCGAGGCGATGAAGCAGATGGCGGGCGGGCAGAAGTAGCCCATGCGCGACATCCACGTCAGCGCCGTCGCCGACGCCGTCAAGAAGCTCTGCATGGAGGCGAACTGGAACCTCGAACCCGACATGCTGCGGGCCTTCGACCGCGCCCTCCAGACCGAGCGCTCGCCGGCGGGCAAGCAGGTGCTCACGATCCTGAAGGAGAACGCGGAGCTGGCGAGGACCCGGCGCATCCCCTACTGCCAGGACACCGGCATGGTCGTGTGCTTCGTCGAGGTGGGGCAGGACGTCCACGTCACCGGCGGCGCCCTCACCGAGGCGATCAACGAGGGCGTCCGGCAGGGCTACACGGAGGGCTACCTGCGCGCCTCGATCGTGCGCTCGCCCTTCGACCGGGTGAACACCGGCGACAACACGCCGGCGGTGATCCACACGGAGGTCGTGCCGGGCGCCACGCTCCGGATCATGGTGATGGCCAAGGGCGGCGGCTGCGAGAACCGGTCGAAGTACAGGATGCTGACGCCCGCCGAGGGGATCGCCGGCGTCAAGGACTTCATCATCGAGTGCGTGAAGACGGCCGGGCCCGACGCCTGCCCGCCGCTCGTGCTCGGCGTCGGCGTCGGCGGCACGTTCGAGAAGGCGGCGCTGCTCAGCAAGCGGGCGCTGTTCCGGGAGCTGGGCACGCCGAACCCCGATCCGGCGCTCGACGTCCTCGAGAAGGAGCTGCTGGAGAGGGCCAACCGGCTCGGCATCGGGCCGCAGGGCTACGGCGGCGACACCACCGCCTTCGGTATCCACATCCTGACCTACCCGTGCCACATCACGTCGCTGCCGGTCGCCGTGACGATCGAATGTCACGCGCACCGGCACAAAGAGGCGACCCTGTGAGCGGGCCTCGCTCCTCCCCCCATCCCCCGCAAGCGGGGGCTCGGCCGGCGGTGAAGTCGCATCGCCGAGCCGTCGCTCGCCCCCTCCTCCGCTCGCGCACGCGACGGACGGCTCGCCCCGATGGGGCGCCGGCGGCCCGGGCCCCCCGCCGCCGGGCGACGGATACCGCGTCGCTCATGTGGGAGGCGTCAGGCGAGATCCTGCGCTGCCGGCGGTCGCCGGCGCGGTCGGCCGGCTGTCTGCAGGTGCTCTCATGAGCGTCACGGTCGGCCTGGACGGCATCAAGGAGATCCGGACGCCGCTGAGCGACGCGGACGTCGAGGCGCTGCAGGCGGGCGACCGCGTGCGCATCTCGGGCGTGCTCTACACGGCGCGCGACGCCGCGCACGGCCGGCTGTTCCCCCTGATCGAGCAGGGGCGGCCGCTGCCGATCGACGTCAGGGGCGCCATCATTTACTACACGGGGCCGTCCCCGGCGCGGCCCGGGGACGTGATCGGCTCCGTCGGCCCCACGACGGCGAGCCGCATGGACACGTTCACGCCGGCCCTGCTGGGGCTCGGGCTCAAGGGCACGATCGGCAAGGGGTACCGGAGCCGCGCGGTCAAGGAGGCGCTGCGGCGGCACAAGGGCGTCTACCTCGGCGCCATCGGCGGCGCCGGCGCCGTCCTGAGCCGGCACGTCAAGAGGGTGGAGGTCGTGGCCTACGAGGACCTCGGCACCGAGGCCATCCGCCGTCTCGAGGTGGAGGGGTTCCCGGCCATCGTCCTGTACGACTGCCACGGCGGCGACCTCTACGAGGACGGGCAGAAGGCGTACATCCGGGAGGGCGCATGATCCGGGAGATCCTGAGGGACCAGCGGGGCCACGTCCGGACGGCCGCGCGGGCGCCCATCGCGGCGCCGACGCTGCGCAAGGACGCCTGGTGGGCGCTGCCGGTCACCGTCGTCGCGGTCCTGACGGGGTTCATCGTCTACTCGACGTGGGCGGCGCTGCAGAACGCCCACTACTACGCGGCGCCGTACCTCTCGCCGTTCTACTCCCCGTGCATCGCGAAGTCGTGCGTGCACCCGACCTTCGGCTGGGCGCTGCCCGACGTGCAGCTGCCGTGGTTCGGCATCGTCTCGCCGGCGTTCCTCATCCTCTGGGGCCCGGGCCTCTTCCGGCTCACGTGCTACTACTACCGCAAGGCCTACTACCGGTCGTTCTGGCTCGCGCCGGCGGCGTGCGCCGTGGCCGACGTCAAGCGCGGCTACAGCGGCGAGACGCGGTTCCCGCTGATCCTCCAGAACTTCCACCGCTACGCCTGGTATGTGGCGGTCGTGTTCATCGTGCTGCTCACGTGGGACGCCGTGCTCGCGTTCCGCTTCCCCTCGGCGGGCGGCGGCGCCGAGTTCGGCATCGGCGTCGGCACGCTCGTGATGTGGGTCAACGTGCTGTTCCTCGCCGGCTATACCTTCTCGTGCCACTCGTGCCGCCACGTCTGCGGCGGCCACGTCGACGTCTTCTCGAGCGCCCGCACCCGCTACCGCGTGTGGCGCTTCATCACGCGGCTGAACGAGCGCCATCCGACGTACGCCTGGCTATCGCTGTTCAGCGTCGCGCTCACCGACCTCTACATCCGGCTGGTCTCCATGGGTGTGATCCGCGATCTGCGGATCATCTGAGAGGATCCGCAATGGCACGGGCAGAGTACGAGACGTACGAGCACGACGTGATCGTCATCGGCGCCGGCGGCGCCGGTCTCCGGGCCGCCATCGAGGCGGCCGCCCAGGGTGTCTCGGTCGGCCTCATCTGCAAGTCGCTCCTGGGCAAGGCCCACACGGTGATGGCCGAGGGCGGCATCGCCGCCGCGCTCGGCAACGTGTGGCCCGAGGACAACTGGCAGGTCCACTTCCGGGACACCATGCGCGGCGGCAAGATGCTGAACAACTGGCGCATGGCGCAGCTGCACGCCCAGGAGGCGCCCGAGCGCGTGCTCGAGCTGGAGCGCTGGGGCGCCCTGTTCGACCGGACGAGGGACGGCCTCATCCTGCAGCGCGACTTCGGCGGCCACCGCTACGCGCGGCTGGCGCACGTCGGCGACCGCACCGGCCTCGAGATGATCCGCACGCTGCAGCACCACGCCATCCACCAGGGCATCGACGTCTACATGGAATGCAAGGTGGAGCGCCTGGTGAAGGACGGCGCGCGCGTGGCCGGCGCCTTCGGCTACTGGCGGAACACGGGCCGCTTCGTGCTCTTCAAGGCCAAGGCCGTCGTGCTGGCGACGGGCGGCATCGGCAAGGCGTGGAAGTTCACATCGAACTCGTGGGAGTACACGGGCGACGGCCACGCGATGGCGCTCTGGGCGGGCGCCGACCTGATCGACATGGAGTTCGTCCAGTTCCACCCGACCGGGATGGTCTGGCCGCCGTCGGTGCGCGGCATCCTGGTCACCGAGGGCGTGCGCGGCGACGGCGGGACGCTGAAGAACAAGCACGGCGAGCGGTTCATGTTCAACTACATCCCCGACTTCTTCAAGTCGGAGACGGCCGACAACGAGGCCGAGGCCGACCGCTGGTACACCGACAAGAAGAACAACCGACGCACCCCCGACCTGCTGCCGCGCGACGAGGTGGCGCGCGCCATCAACGCCGAGGTGAAGGCGGGGCGCGGCAGCCCGCACGGCGGCGTCTTCCTCGACATCTGCACCCGGCGGCCGGCCGACTACATCCGCAAGCGGCTGCCGTCGATGTACCACCAGTTCAAGGAGCTGGCCGACGTCGACATCACCAGGGAGCCCATGGAGGTCGGGCCCACCTGCCACTACGTGATGGGCGGCGTCCGCGTCAACGCCGACACGACCGAGTCGACGCTGTCGGGCCTCTTCGCCGCCGGCGAGGTGGCGGGCGGGATGCACGGCAGCAACCGCCTCGGCGGCAACTCGCTCTCCGACCTGCTCGTGTTCGGACGGCGGGCGGGGCTCCACGCGGCGCTCCACGCCAAGAACTTCGGCGGCCAGCTCGTGGTGGACGCGGGGCAGGTCGAGGAGATCGCCCGGGCGACGCTGGCGCCGCTGGAGCGGTCGGGCGGCGAGAACCCGTACGCGATCCAGGCCGAGCTGCAGGAGACCATGCAGGACCTGGTCGGGATCATCCGCACGGAGGCCGAGCTGCGCCAGGCGCTCACGCGGATCCAGGCGCTCAAGGAGCGCGCGAAGCGGACCCGCGTCGACGGCGGCCGGACCTACAACCCCGGCTGGCACACCGCGCTGGACCTCGAGGCGCTGCTCGCCGTCGCCGAGTGCTCGGCCGTCGCCGCGCTCGAGCGCAAGGAGAGCCGCGGCGGACACACGCGCGACGACCACCCGTACGCCGACGACCAGTGGGGCAAGGTCAACGTCGTGCTGCGGTTGCGGGGGGGCGCGATCCAGGTCTCGCGCGAGCCGCTGCCGGAGATGCCGGCCGAGCTGCGGGAACTGTTCAGGGAGAGAGCGTGATGCCGACCGTCACCATGCGCGTGTTCCGCGGCGGCCCGGGCGGGGGCGACTTCCGCGAGTACCGCGTGGACTCGGACGAGGGCATGGTCGTCCTCGACGTGATCCACCGGATCCAGGCCACCCAGGCGCCCGACCTCGCCTGCCGCTGGAACTGCAAGGCCGGCAAGTGCGGCTCCTGCAGCGCCGAGATCAACGGCAAGCCGCGCCTCATGTGCATGACGCGGATGAACACCTTCCAGCCGGGCGAGACGATCACGGTGGCGCCGATGCGGACGTTCCCCCTGATCAAGGACCTGGTCACCGACGTCTCGTACAACTACGAGAAGGCGAAGCGGATCCCGCCGCTCCGGCTGAAGCCGCCGGACCCGGACGGCCGGTACCGGATGTGGCAGGAGGACATCGATCGGATCCAGGAGTTCCACAAGTGCATCGAGTGCTTCCTCTGCCAGGACGTCTGCCACGTCATCCGCGACCACGAGGAGCTGAAGCGCTCGTTCGCCGGCCCCCGCTTCTTCATCAAGGTCGCCGGGCTCGACATGCATCCCCTCGACCGGGACGACCGCACGACGTTCGTGCGCGCCGAGGCGGGGATCGGGCTCTGCAACATCACCAAGTGCTGCACCGAGGTGTGCCCGGAACACATCCACATCACGGACAACGGGATCATCCCGATGAAGGAGCGCATGGCCGACGGCTTCGACCCCGTCGTCTGGCTGCTGCGGAAGTTCCGGGGCCAGCGGTCCACGACCTGATCGGCGCTCTTCCAGCGATGCCCACGAACCGGCGCTCCGAGCCGCTCCGCCGGGCTGCTACACTGCGCCCGGTCGGCCGGCAACGTCCCGGCACGACGCCCCCGATGGAGACGGCGGCCCGATGAAGATCCACGAGTACCAGGCGAAGGCGCTGCTGCGCGAGGCCGGCGTCGCCGTGCCGCGCGGAGAGGTCGCCGACACGCCGGCCGCGGCGCGCGAGGCGGCCGCGCGCGTCGGGGGCCGGGTCGTCGTCAAGGCGCAGGTCCACGCGGGCGGACGCGGCAAGGCCGGCGGCATCAAGCTCGCCGGCACGCCGGCGGAGGCGGAGGACGTCGCCTCGCGCATCCTCGGCATGCGGCTCAAGACGGCCCAGACGCCGCCCGAGGGCATCCTGGTCCGCAAGGTGCTGGTCGAGGAGGCGTCCGACGTCGAGCGCGAGCTGTACCTGTCGGTCACGCTCGACCGGGCGCGCTCCACCCACGTGGTGATGGCGTCGCAGGCGGGCGGGATGGACATCGAGGAGGTGGCGGCGCGGCACCCGGACCGGATCCTGCGGGAGTGGGCGCACCCGGCGCTCGGCCTCGGCGACTTCCAGGCGCGGCGGCTCGCCTTCGGCCTGGGCCTCTCCGGCGAGCAGCTCAAGCAGGGCGTGGGGCTGGTTCGCCGCCTGTTCGCCCTCTACCTGGCCCGGGACTGCTCGCTGGCCGAGATCAACCCCCTGGTGGTGACCGGGGACGGCCGCGTGCTGGCGCTGGACGCCAAGCTGAACTTCGACGACAACGCGCTCTTCCGTCACCCCGACGTGGCCGCGCTGCGCGACGTCCACGAGGAGGACCCGCTCGACGTCGAGGCGTCGAAGCACGGCCTCAACTACATCAAGCTCGACGGCAACGTCGGCTGCATGGTCAACGGCGCCGGCCTCGCCATGGCGACCATGGACATCATCAAGCTCGCCGGCGGCGAGCCGGCGAACTTCCTCGACGTCGGCGGCGGCGCCTCGCCCGAGCAGATCGAGAACGCCTTCCGGATCCTCTCGTCGGACCCGAGCGTGAAGGCCGTGTTCATCAACGTCTTCGGCGGCATCCTGCGTGTCGACCGGCTGGCCGAGGGCGTCATCGCCGCCGTGAAGAAGCTGGGGCTGCGGCTGCCGGTCGTGCTGCGCGCGGAGGGCACGAACGTCGAGCAGGGCAAGAAGATGCTCGCCGAGTCCGGCCTCCCCCTCATCATGGCCGAGGACATGGGGGACGGGGCGCGCAAGGTGGTGGAGCTGGCGAGGAGGGCGGGATGAGCGGCGCCGCGGCGGGTGACCTCGGGCTTCGAGCGCCGGCTGTGCCGGCGCCATCGAGGCTGGGGGAGGTTTCGGAGGGGGCCGTCGAGGC